>OJLY01000035.1_pt1 | contig 124877 bp, 123 predicted proteins | sample 1597031 | NCBI WGS metagenome assembly OJLY01 (sample SAMEA3904673, study PRJEB24821) | metagenome | biome: Builtin; feature: hospital; material: surface | place: USA | collected 2013-06-03
GAGAGGGGTTGAGTTGGAGTTAATGAGGGTGGAACTCCATCTGAGGTGTGTTGAGTTGGAGTTAATGAGGGTGGAACTCCATCTGAGAGGGGTTGAGTTGGAGTTAATGAGGGTGGAACTCCATCTGAGGTGTGTTGAGCTGAACAAGCCCGGCAAGTTTGTTCAACTGAAATAGCTAAGCTGAACAATTCCCCCGAGTTTGTTCATCCCGATGAGCGGAGCTGAACAATTACCCTCATTAAAACTCCTGCAGAACCAATTAAAACAAAATAAGAGTAGAAACACCGAGGTTTCTACTCTGCATCGCTTAATGAAATGAGTGACCATTGACCGTTTTCGTAGAGAGCGCACGAGCAACTGCCATCTTTTGGCAAGGTGGTCGATCCAGGGTTGATTACGGTTAGTCGATCGATTTGCTCGATGGACTTGATATGGCTGTGACCAAATAGGACCGTATTGGCACCGAGTGATTTGGCACGGTCAAGTCGCTCCTCAAGAGTCTCTTCGTAACCATGGACAGCATAAATGACCACGTCACCCCAACGAAGCAATGCTTCCTTGTTCGACAAATCTTGTTTCGTAACCATGCTATCCACATCAGCGTCGCAATTCCCTTTAATAAAAGTAATGTCACGTCCTACTAAAAATTCAGCTAACTTAGCCGGCTCATAAGTAGCATAGACTGGATTGCGAGGACCATGATAAAGTACATCACCTAAGTGTAGGAGATAATCGCAATCACCCAAGGCTTCTAACGCTTTTTTCGTTTGGATATAGGAACCGTGCGTATCGGATAGGACTCCAATTTTCATATTCACACCTCATTCTATTTTAACGCTAGATTATAACTCTGCACACCGAAGCAGAGGATTACTTTAATTGTAACGCATTTGGTTATTAGAAGGAATATGCTACACTCAAGGAGAGAAAAAAGTGATGGAGGGACGAGATGAGTCAGTTAATTCAGTGTGTGCCGAATTTTAGTGAGGGGCGCGACGCAAAAGTTATTGAAGGGTTACTCGATGTGGCACAATCGGTCGAAGGAGTTACATTGATCGATGCGTCATCCGACGCAAGCCACCATCGAACGGTGGTTACTTTGATTGGCAATCCGACAGGCATCGAGGAAGTCGCAGTACGATTGATGCGTTATGCGGTGGAGCAAATTGATTTAACCACACATCAAGGTGAGCATCCGCGGATGGGTGCGATGGATGTCTGCCCGCTGATTCCACTGAAAGGAATTACAACGGAAGAATGCGTTGAAGTCGCTAAGCGTATTGGACAGCGAGCATCCGAAGGGCTTGCACTCCCCATTTTCCTATATGAAGCGGCAGCGTCAGTGCCAGCACGCCGAAATTTAGCGCGAATCCGAAAAGGGGAATTCGAGGGAATGACGCAAAAGTTACAACAAACGGAGTGGCAGCCCGATTATGGACCGAGTGTGCCTCACCCTACAGCAGGAGTGACGGCTGTGGGTGTCCGTCAGCCACTGGTCGCTTTCAATGTGAATTTAAATACGGCGGATTTATCGATTGCCCAAGAAATAGCACGCACTGTCCGTGGTTCGAGTGGGGGCTTTAAGCACTGTAAAGCGATCGGTGTGATGCTGGAGGACCAACAAATCGCACAAGTCTCAATGAATATGACAGATACGCAACAGCTACCCCTCTACCGAGTGTTCGAATGCATCAAACTCGAAGCAAAACGATATGGTGTTTCGGTATTAAGCAGTGAGATTATCGGGCTAACCCCTGGTCAGGCATTAGCAGATAGTGCAGCTTATTATTTACAGCTGAACACATTCGATTATCAGCAGCAAGTGATTGAAAATCATTTGATTTAGTCCTGTTCCAACCGATACTGAAACCACTCTTCAGCGACACGCTCAAAGCCAATTGCTTCGAACATTCGCTGGCTTTGGTGATTGAAGCGATAAACGTTAGCATGGACTTCTTCAAAACCACAACGCTCAGCTAATTCAAGGATTGCTTGAACACTCCGTCGTCCAAGGTGTTGATTTTGGAATTCAGGAGCGACGACGATGCACAATTCACCGTTATCTAGCAGAGAAATATCTCCAGTGAGTTGCCCCAAATATTCAATATAATAACACCGGCCGTGGGTCGATAAATAATGATACATCTTTTCAAGGACTTCGAGCGTATAGGGAGTGGTAGTATGATCCACTTGTAAGCATAATTGTGGGTCTTGATACCACTTGAGGGTTACTTCAGGGCAGGGATAATAAGGAACGAGTCTTAAGGCTTGATCAATAAGAATGGCTTCCATCTGTCTACTCCTTGGTTGTCGGAATTTTTAAATATTATAGCACAAATTCTTCAGGCGATTACCGGTCTATTTACACGATACTTAAGGCAACGTATAATAGAGGGACTAGTAAGAAGGAGTGGAAGTATGAACCAAGTTGAGCAATCATCATTTCGTTATTTAGATTTTTATTTATTGGGTATTCTAGTACTTGTGGCAGGGTTCTTTGCGCAAGATGGGGCTAGTATTCTACAAGGACTATGGCAAATTACGCTGTCTCCAAGTCAATTGATCAGTGATTATATGTTGATTGGTGGGGTGGGTGCTGCCTTTGTCAATAGCGCGTTAGTTTATTTAATGATGGTTGCGCTGGCCCATTATTTAAAATCCGAATTAACGGGGATCTTAATTGCCGGACTATTAACCGTTTTAGGGTTTGGCTTTTTTGGTAAGCATATTTTGAACTCCATCCCATTAATTATGGGTGTGTATCTTTATACGAAATACCAAGGCATTCCATTTTCTCAACAAGTTCATGTGGCGTGCTTTGTGACAGGGATTTCGCCGGCGGTCAGCTATATCGCTTTGGGACTAGAGTGGCCACTATGGATCTCAATTCCTGCTGCAATCCTAGTGGGAGTCTTAATTGGTATGATTGTGATTCCGTTAGCGGGGCACATGCTGAACTTTCACAAGGGTTATAATTTGTATAACATCGGGTTTACAATTGGTGTGATTGGCTTAGCCTTGCGAGGAGCCCTGCGCATGTTCGATTTACCAGTGGATAGTGTTAGCCATCTATATTTAGAAAATGATACTATAGCGACGACCTTTGTCGCGATATTGGGGCTGTTCTTAACCGTCTATGGTCTGGTCGTGAATCGAGGCTGGCGGGGGTACCGGGAATTGCTTACTCGAACTGGGAAAACATCCTCTGATTATGTTCAAGACTATGGTAAAGGCATTGTCTTAATCAATATGGGGGTCTTGGCATGGTTATGTCTAGCCTATGTCAAAATCAATGGTGGCATCATTAACGGTCCGCTGATTGGAGGAATCTTTACCGTCATCGCTTTTGGTGCTTTTGGTAAACACCCGAAAAATTGCTTGCCAATTTTCTTGGGTGTGATGATGATATCGATGTTGAATATGTATGGCACATCGAATACAACGTCATTATTGATTGGATTGTTTGGTACGACCATCGCCCCGATTAGTGGAGAATATGGCTTTATGGTAGGTATTTTAGCAGGGATGCTCCATAAGGCGATTGCATCGAATGTGGGGATTGTCCACGGCGGATTGAACCTTTATAACAATGGGTTTGCAGGAGGATTTGTGGCGAGTTTAATGGTGCCGTTACTTCAGACATTTCTCCCTAGAGGCGGGCAAAATGAGTAGTTTAAAAATAAAGTTAGCCGCCATGACCACCTGTACGGTGGTATGGCGCCAGGCTAACTTGACAAGAAATACAAACCATACTATGATGAAGTAACAATTAGATGAACAAACTAGGGTGAGGTTGCTGATAATATAAGTAAAGCGCCAGCTTGAAAGGATTATTGGCCGAAGTGCACTAAACTGCACTGGGGATAGGTTGAAGAAGTCTATCACTCTGATGGGTTGTTGCCCAAACAACTGATCAAGGAGCTCCTAGCTTGTGGGCAAAAGACACGGAAATTATTTTTAATCAGACGTCGAGCTTTTGCTTAACGTTTTTTTGATTATTGGTGTATTGAGTAGCATGCTTAATTGAGCCAATCGATCAAATGGCGTATCAATAATTGTAGCGGTAGCCCCGCATTATCGCAAAACTAAGAATGTTGAATGGATTGAGTCATCAAACTATTCAAGTTCATTTTTGCAACATGTATTAAGTAAGGGATGCGGAAACATCTCTTGCTTTTTTGGTGTTTATTTTTATTGTCACCGCACCCGTTTACTATGCGTCATCCCTCGCAACAAAAAGTAAGTTGGGTTCCCACGATAATCGGCTAACGAGCCAAGTTGTTGCTGGCAATTCGGACAGAGCAGGGCGTTTGCAAGATTTGTCAGGTCGAATTCAGCTTCAATAATTCGTGGGACTTGCAGCTTAATAAGGTTGCCGCGCCCTCCCTTTTGATACAGAGCAATGGCTTGTTTGCAGTGTTGGCAGGAAACAAGGAGTGGGTAAGTATTTTTAATTTTTCGGTAATATGGGTTAGAGTATTTCATAGGGTTCAACTCCTTCAAAATATTATGGATGCGATAGGCAAGTGGATGATTAATATAAAAAAGCTAGGACAATATCCTAGCTGAATCGCTAAATTAGACAAAGGTGACACTCTTAACGTTGGCCACTTCATCCCAAATTGTGCGTGTGATGGCTTCGACATCAATCTTACGCCGATCTCCAGTCATCTTAAATTGATAGTGATAACTGCCGCTATTTGTTGAGATGATAATATCTTTGACTTTCAAATGATTGCGGTCGATAATATCGTGTAAATCTTTCAACTTCGAACGTGGTTCATTAAAGTAAATATCTAAGACATAGGAACGATCGGTAAGCATCAGATTGATCGCAATTAAAATAAATAACATTACAATTGTACTTGATATCACAATGATAAAGTATCCAAGACCTGCTCCAATCCCTAAGGCTGCACTACCCCAAAGGGTTGCGGCTGTAGTTAGCCCCGTTACGGTCGCATTGCGATTGATAATAATGGTTCCAGCGCCGAGGAACCCAATGCCACTGACAATTTGTGCAATTAATCGGGATGGGTCTGAACTGATAATGCCAAGTAGGTCTGGATTCGCGCGATTAAACTCAATTACACTTTCAGTGAGTTCCAGTTGGATCAAAGTAATCATGCAAGCGCTGACCGCCACAATCAAGTGCGTTCGAAGTCCCGCGGAACGGCCACTGCGCTCACGGTCAAAACCAATTAAGCTAACGCATAAAACAGTCACGAGTAAGCGAAGAAAAACATCTTGCGGATTAAGTGTGCTCATAGAATCAAGAACTCCTTTATAATCTACTGAGAGTTAATTATACCAAATATCACGCTTAATGGACATACACTAAAGCGGTCTTAGAACAATGCAAAACCCTCTCTTCGGTTTGATTCCGTTGAGAGGGTTTATCTTTCGTCAAGTTCATACTTCGCCTGAAGTATGCAGAATTTAAATCAGGACTTATTCATTGGTATTATCCAACCACACATTGGTAAATTCAATTTCACCGTTAATTTTACGGCTGTCTTGATCTGCCATTGGGTGTCCTTTCACATAAGCTTTAGTAACTAATTTTGCACCCCAGTTCCAAGTTGGAATGGTTGGTAATTCTTCAGCTAAGAGTGCTTGGATTTCACGGTAGATTTCAGCGCGTTTTTCTGGATCGACTTCACGATTTCCTTCTTCAAGTAATGCATCCATCGTTTCAGAACTATAAATGCCATAGTTCATTGCTTGGCCGGTTCCGTATTTATAAGCTAAAGCAGAGATGTCCGGTCCAATGTATCCTTGGTGCATTGTTAATTCGAAGTCTTGTTGTTCTAAGACTTTTTCGTCATATGAACCATCATCCATTGAGTTGTGGTTTAACTTAATGCCAACCTCTTCGAGTTGTTGCGCTAAGATTGGAACAAAGTTATCCCATCCTGGATAGGTATCGATGGTTGTTTCAAAGTAGTAGCCATCTTCATTTAATTCATAACCAGCTTCTTCAATGAGTTCGCGTGCACGTTCAACGTCACGTTCTGGAACTTTCGCGTCTTCATTTAATGCCCAAGCATATTGGTAAGGAATATAGTATTCTGCAATGGATCCATTACCACGGTAGTTTTTCTCTAACATATCTTGACGATCAATCGCGTAAAGTACGGCTTCACGTAATTTTTTATCGGTGAAAATTCCGTCCTTCATATTGAAGACGATGTTCCCCATATTCGGGAAGGAGATATCGGTCACAACGTAATCTTCATTTTCTTCCATCGTTGGAATTTCATCTGCCGGTACACCGTTACGGTTTTCATCGGTTTCGCCATTTAAGAAAGCTTGGTATGCTACATCGCCATCCGGAATAAAGCGGACAACAACTTCATCTAAGTAAGGTCCTTCTTTGAAATATTCTTCGTTCTTTTCAAGGACTAGGTAGTCTCCGGGAATATGCTCTTTGAATTTGAATGGACCTGTACCAATCGGATGTTGATTGGCTTCGTTATCTAACCAATCTGTTCCTTCATAAATATGTTTTGGCATAATTTGCGTTCCGTGCCATGCGATAGCGCTTAAAATGCCTGCATTCGGTTCAGATAGTTTGAAGTTAACGGTGTTTTCATCGATCACTTCGACTTCTTCAATGTCAGCTAATGAACTTGCTGCAAATCCTTCTTCACTTAAGATTTGATCAAACGTCCATTTAACGTCTTCAGCAGAGAAAGGCTCGCCATCGTGCCATTTAACGTCGGGTGTTAAGTGGAATGTTAAGTTTAAGCCATCTTCTGAAAATTCATAACTCTCTGCAATATCTGGAACGATTTCGCTGTAACCGTTAATTTTCAAGAGTTTATTCATGACGTTTTCGATGACAACTTTAGCTGCGTTGTTTGGGGCAGCATTAGGATTATATGTCTCAGGTTCAGCAGCGGTTGATACGACGAGCGTTCCACCTTCTACTGGGTCTTGAGCTTGAACTGAGCCCATTGCCATCGTATTGATTAAAGGGAACACACATAAGAGTGTTACGATGAGTTTTTTAATCTTTTGCATAGTAATTCCTTTCTAATAAATCTATTCGACAGAACAATTTAAGTAATGATTCGGACTAATCTCAATCATTTCCGTACTTTCGTGTTGACCATAGTCCTGGTTGAAAGCATGGATCATGCGATCTAAGGCTTCATTTGTCACCTCCTTGCCATGGGCATTTGAGATTAGCACTTGGGTATACGGGTGGCGTGCTTCTGTTAATAATTGATGCGCAGGAATATCTTCGATAATTTGGCCGTGATACATAATAAATAAGCGGTCCACGATATTACGTAAGCTTAAAATATCGTGGCTTACGATAATCATGGTATTTTGTTGGGCTTGGTGCGCATCGAGTAACATCTCTAAGACACTGGCGCGAATGGAAACATCCAGCATCGATACCGGCTCATCGGCTACGATAATATCGGGACGAATGAGTAAGCTACGTAAAATAGAAATTCGCTGTAACTGTCCACCAGACAATTCATGCGGATAGCGTGATAAGTAATGATCCGTCGGAGTGAAACCTGAATCTGCCAAGGCTTGGTCAATGATCGCTAAGCGCTCCTTTTGGGAGTTCCCAATTTGGTGAATTCGCAAAGGTTGCATTAAAATTTCTTGGATGGTCTGACGCCGGTCAAAGACCTCGTAAGGGTTTTGATAGATCATTTGGATTTTGCAACGAAAGGCTTTGCGATGTTTCAGCCAATCAGAAAGTGATTTTTGATCAATTTCAATCGCGCCGTCATCTGCTTGATCTAAGGCGACTAGCAAGTTTAACAGGGTGGTCTTGCCGCTGCCAGACTCCCCAATGATGCCTACTTTTTGTTGCGGATGGATGGAAAAATTTAACTGATCGACTGCTTTAATTTGATGATGATGAATCTTGTCGGTAAAGATTTTCGTTAAATTAGTTACTTGAATAATCGGTTGCATCGAATCCTCCTACTGAATCAGTCGTTGGTAATCGGCCACAAGTTGCTGTGCATAGGGGTGGGTAGGGTTATGAAAGACTTGTTCAACAGGTCCTGCTTCAACTAAGCGCCCATCTTTTAGAATAAATACTTCTTCACAAATTTGCCGAACAACGGATAAATCGTGAGTAATAATCAACTTTGTATTGTCGTAATCCAGTTGAAGTTTTTTGAGTTCATCGAGGATACGATTTTGGGTGATTGCATCGAGAGCAGTGGTCGCTTCATCGAGAATCATCAGTTGTGGCTCGAACAATAAGCTCATCGCAATCGAGACGCGTTGTTTCATCCCGCCAGAGAGTTCGTGTGGATAATGTTTCCTTACAATCGGATCGAGATGGAGTAAGGTAAATAAGTCGATAATTCGTTGATCGATAGCATCCTTTGGCGTATGTGGCCGGTGCGTTAAGTAAATATCGCGTAATTGTTGTTCGATGCGATGTACCGGGCTTAAAATGTTCATTGAATTTTGGAAGACGACAGAAATTTCTTCCCAGCGAATTCGATTCAATGCTTCGGGGTCCATCGATAATAAATCCACCGAATTAAAAAGTACACTGCCACTCACACGGGTTTGTTTAGGGTTTAATAATCGGAGAACGGCGTTCATCAATGTTGTTTTTCCACTACCAGATTCGCCAATAATGCCGTAAGTGGTATTTTTATCGATAGTTAGTGAGACATCGTGAATGACTTGATTTTCACCTTGATCTTGAAGGTATGAGACATTTAAATTTTGAATTTGCAGTAAACTCATTTATAACTCCTCCTGTCTCAGTGGATTAGATATTTGATTGAAGCCTTCGGCAATTAAGTGAAAAGCGTAGACGGTAATAACTAAGAACAATCCACCAAACAGAGCGACCCACCAAGCTCGGGTTAAGTAGGATTTACCATTATAGACAATTCGTCCCCAACTAGGTTGTAAAGGGTCACCCAATCCTAAGAAAGAAAGGGCTGATTCGTAGAGAATCGCACCGGATACCGAGCTAGCGGCACTAGTAATAATTGGATAGATACCATTGGGTACGATATGACGGGTAATAATTCGCCAATCAGATTCACCCAAGGTAGTCAAACTTTTAATAAAGGTGCGTTCTTTAAGGGCAATCACTTGCGAGCGCATCATGCGAGCAGCGCCCGTCCAACTCGTCAGCGCAATTACTAAAATAATATTTAGAATACTAGAGCCATACAAGGCTACAACAATAATAATAAGGAAGAAAGTTGGGACCATCATAAATACATTGATGACTTCCGCGATAAGTCGGTCAAACCATCCGCCGTAATATCCAGCAATGGCTCCGATAATAATTCCTAATAGATTCGAGATTAAGGCAGCAATTAAGCCAATGGATAAAGAGGTCCGTGTACCTAAAATGACCATGCTGAATAGGTCACGTCCTAATGCATCCGTTCCGAATAAATAAGTCCTAGAAGGGGGTGCGAGTAAGTCATCATTCAAAAAGGTCGGATCATGTGTAGCAATAACATCGGCAAAAATTGCAATCAAAACTAAAATCAGCAAGAAAAAAAGTCCTACTTTGAGCTCGGTTGATTGATTGATTTGTCGCTTTATACGTGTCCATTTTTTCAGTTGAATCACCTCATTCTAATTCTTGGGTCAACCATCGCTTGCACGATATCAATTAAAATCATAAAAATAATGACTGAAATCGAGATAATTAAATAAATCCCATTCAATACCATATAATCTCGAACATTGATTGAATCGATGATTAATCGCCCCATGCCCGGCCAACCGAAGATAATTTCAATCAGTGAGACCCCACTGAGTGTAAAAGCCAGTGACGAACCGAAAAGAACAATGACTGGCGAGGCAGCATTTTTTAAGACATAACGATTAAAGATATGATTGTCTTGCATGCCAGCGGCTCGGAAGAGCTGAATATAGTCATCTCCAATCACATTCAAAATCGAAGTACGTACGACACGAAAATAGATTGGAACTTGAATAATAACAATTGTTAGGACTGGCAGTACCATATGGTAACCAATATCCAAGGCGCGTCGCATTCCAGTATAGCGCATCCGGACATTTTGCATCCCAGAGGTTGGGAACCATCCTAAGAGAGAGGCGAAAATAATAATTAAGACCATCCCAAGCCAGTAGCTCGGAATTGCATCAATGAAGTAAGAAATATTGATTAAGGTCCGATCAAGTGTCCGGTTGTCTTTGCGAACGGAATAAATCCCCAGCGCCGTGCCGATCAATGCAGACAAAATAGTCGATGATAATGTTAAAATGAGTGTCGGTTTAAGACGTGAGGATAGAATCGACCAGACGCTCAAGTTGTTCTTATACGAAAAGCCTAAATCTCCACGCAATAAATTGCGTAAATAGTGCCAAAATTGGATGTGGAGAGGATGATTTAAACCATACTCCATCCGAATCTTTTCAATCATTTGTTGGTTAGGATTTTCTCTTCCGGCAAGTAGTTTAATGGGATCCCCCGGAGCTAATCGAATTAAGAAAAAGGTCAGGACAAAAGTCAATATAATGGTAAAAAGTCCTAGAGCAAGACGCTTGAGAACGTATTTCTTCAACAGGTTTCCTCCTTTAACTAACACTTCGCTAGTTCGTGAATTCACAAACAGCCAATTTCATGTTACCATAGAGCTGTAAATTTTCACAAAGAAAGCGCTAAAATTAAAGTGAAATATTCATGAGCGTGAACTCATTTTGTGAAAAATATTGTAGTCAAGAAAAAAGCATATTGCCGCTAAAAACGGTATAATGATGCCGAGGATATTTAGAAGGGGGAGAATCGATGAATTTGTCACATGAAGAATTAATGAAGCAAAATTACAACCGTTCACAACCTGGAGCCGATTCAAGGTTAATGGATTCACAGCGGAAGGTGCATCCGAAGTTCTTTGTTGATGCAACATGGCTAGCCGAACATCTGGATGAGGTTGTCGTCGTCGAAGTCACTCGTGATGATGCAGCTTACCAGTTGGATCAAGTGCGAACTCGTAAGCATTATTTAGAAGGTCACATCCCTGGAGCGATTCATTTATCGACCGATGAATTAGGAGAATTCAAGGGGTACTTTCCTTCAGCGGAAGCGATGGCGAAAGTCTTCGAGCAAAAGGGGATTCGTTACGATACACCGGTCGTATTTTACTCTTTTTATGCGCGAGATATTATGTATATTGCGAGTCGAATGGCACTGGCAGCCTATTATTTAGGAGTGGAATCCGTTTATTTATTAGACGGTGGTTGGCAGGCGTGGGAACGTGGTGATTATCCCATTGAAGTTGGGGAAGTTACCTTACCTCAAGTCGCATTCGGGCGCTCGATGCCTAAGTATCCAGAATTATTAGTTCAGACGCCTGAAGAGGTTGTTCAACTTTGTCAGGCAGAACCTGAGGCAAAATTAGTCAGTGTTCGCAGTTGGAATGAGTATATTGGATCGAATCAGGGCCATGCTTGGAACAAAGGGGTTGGTGAAATAAAAGGCGCTCTTTACGGTGGAGATGATTTTTTAACGAACGAACAAGGTTATGTAGCGAATCCTAAGGAATATCAACCTTCGTGGGAGGCATGGGGAATCGAGCCAGAAGATAATTTGATTTTATATTGCGGTACGAGCTGGCGTGCATCGACGTGTTTCTTTATAATGAAAGAATTGGGATATCAACACTTACGACTGTACGATGGCAGTTGGTATCAATGGTACTTAGCGCATGAAGCAGATCCAGAGCGATTCCCAATTCAACAAGGAGATCCAAGATAAATAAGGTTTAGGAGGCATGTGGTATGGATGAAAAGAAGCGGTGGCAGAAAGAGAATGGACGTCACTATATTACAAGTGAATGGTTAGCTCAGCAGTTACATGAGGGTCCTGAAATTCAAGTCATAGAAGTATATGATCCAGTTCAACCCGGACCGAACGGACGTAGCCGAGCTGATTATTTGGCTGGGCATATTCCAAGTGCAAGTTTATTTGATTTTACACAATTTGGTCCTCGTCCAGAGTATTTGCCAAAACTTGAAGTTTTACAAGAAGTCTTTGAGCAACAAGGGATCCGTTACGATCAACCTGTTGTCTTCTATGGTAGTTCATCGGTTCCTGGAATGCATATGGCAGCCAAAACTGCGTTTGTTGCCTATCTTCTGGGTATGGACGAGATTTATATTTTAGATGGAGGCTACCAAGATTGGCTCGATGGGGGCTATGACGTTGAGTCGGATGAAGTTGCTGTGACGTCGGTGCCATGGGAGAATCCACCTGAAACCCGTCAAGTCGCTATCGTTCAAACACCTGAAGAATACCAAGCAATACGTCAAAAAGAGCCTGAACGATTAGTCGTAAGCTTCCGAAGTTTGAAAGAATATCAAGGACAAAGTGAGCAAGCATCCGGTGAGATTGAAGGCGCTGTTTATGCGGGGGACGAGAGTTTATTTACCGAATCGTATCATATTCAACATCCGGAGAATTTTGAAGACCGTTGGCAAGAAGAGGGTATTCGCCCAGACCGTCCACTAGTTATTCACTGTGGATCAGGTTTCCGTGCTTCAACCGGCTTCTTCTTGTTGAAAGAGCTCGGTTATGAAGATGTGATTCTCTTTGATGGCAGTTGGGCAAAATACTACCCAGCACATCTCCATTCGCCAGACCAATACCCAATAAAAAATGGTTAATGAATGACAAAGTCCACTGTGGTGAGCAGTGGACTTTTTTTATCGGTTAATAAGCAATAACGCCTACCCCAACGCCTAATTGATCGAGATGTTGACTGGCAGCTTTTTGCAATGAGGTTTGTTGTGGCAGTGGTTGATCGATTGCTTCAATATAAGCGTCTCCGAAAATACGCTCGATACTCATATTTGGCCAGTTGGCTTGTGCAATAATCTCAAAGAGGCGCATAAAGGCAAGAATGTTGCTAGTTGGCGCCATAAATTGAGCATTATTTGGGTAGAGCAGCCAAGAATAACAATAAAAATAATGGATGGTTAATTCGGGGAAATACCGAGCTTTAAATTCACGAGCAAGGTCGAATTCATGGCGAATCTGATTCGGATGGATACGACTTCCTTCCATAATATGGACACTAATAATTGGGTTCTTTGGTAGTAAATAACTCGGAAAGTCTGAACGAAATACAGTATTATCTGGCAATGTTTCCGGCCTGAAATGGGTGAATTCAAATTGTAATTCGCCTAATTTAAAGATACGAAACTTAAAAATTTGCATTAACCACGGGAAATCAGCTGACGTAATACCTCTTGGATTCGATTGATTGAATCTTAAAAAGAGATCCGAAATGGTTTGGTGAAAAATATCGAGCGACAATTGTTGTTGTTGATAAACTTCTAAGACGTGTTCGAGCATAATGGCTAGCGTAATAAAATTGTCCCAATGATTATCAGTAGCAACATTTTCGCCTTTTAGTGCACGAAGTGCCAATGATTGGTAGCGTTGATGATTAAGTGAGTAATCGTGTATCATTGGTTGAATTAATGTGATATCAAATTGTTTAGACCTGGAGACGGACTGGTTATATTGAGTGAGGATTTCAGTGAGTCGATTTAGATTGGGAATATAATTTATAAAGTATGTTTCATAACTTGATGTAATGCATGGAACGAGCATAAGGAAACCTCCAATGATTGATAGTTTTATTATATCAAATATCAAAAATCATGCCGTATGATTATTCAATTGATAAGATTTTTGTTATAATAAAGAGCAAGGTTAACAAAGTTAAGTGAATTATTAAGGAGGCGTACGATGTTCAATTTTTTCAAAAAGAAAACAGAGCCAAAGAATAAAGTGGTTGAAATCTATGCTGTTGCACCAGGACAATTTGTTCCAATCGATCAAGTGGAAGACCCAGTATTTTCGAAGAAAATGATGGGCGATGGGTTTGCGATTCTACCCGACTCAGCCGCAATTTATAGCCCAGTTACGGGTAAAGTAGTCAGTGTGTTCCCAACACAACATGCGTTAGGAATCGAATCAGACGGTCTAGATGTCTTGTTGCATATGGGGATTGATACGGTCGAATTGAATGGAGAACCGTTTGATATTTCTGTTCAAGAAAATCAATCGGTAACATCAAGTACACAAGTAGCTACGGTTGATTTAGCGGCTTTAGACAATGCAGGTAAGAATAACGCGATGATCGTTGTCTTTACCAATTCAGATACCGTAGTTGATCATATTGAATGGATAGCAGACGGTCAAGTTGAAGCAAATGCGTTAGTGGCGAAGGTCCATTTGAAATAATCGTTATCTATTGAAAAGCGAGATAAAATTAGTGGGTTATGACAGAATGCTTCTGAGGTGACGCAAGATGTGTTATAATAAAGTTAGAAGTTAACGATATAATATCGAGGAGGAAATAAAATGAGTCAAAATAATTCAAACAAACTGTGGGTTTTAGCGGGCGCAGCATTAGTAGCAGGCGCAGCATTTTTAGTGTTAAATGATGATGCTCGTGAAGGTGCGAAAGCACTAGTCAATCGTGAACGTGCGAAATTATATGTTCGTAATCACTTAGGTGGTAGCGATGCGATTATAAGTGCAATCGATCATTTACCAGATCGTGAAGTTAATGCAATTTTAGCGATGGCAAATGGAGCTTCTAAAGGAGCAAATCGCGCTTATAATAAAGGGTCCGATGTATTCAATGCGATTGTAGATCGTGCTCGCGATTTAGGCGACGATGTGACTGATGCTGTTAACGACTGGATTAACTAATTAGATTAGAGAATTTTTAATTGAAGGCCTCGCTTTGTCGAGGCCTTTTTTTGTGAAAACAGCGGGAGGTGCAAAATGGAAAAGGAAGAAAAATCCCCACAAGAAATTCACGAAAGATGGATGCGACAAGCGTTAGAGGAAGCGGATAAGGCAGAGCAATTGAATGAAGTTCCGATTGGCGCCATTATTGTCAAAGACCAACAAATTATTGGTAGAGGATATAATGTCCGAGAAACACAGCATCAAGCAACGGGACATGCGGAAATTCAAGCAATTGAAGATGCTAACCGCCACCAACAAGCATGGCGTTTAGAAGGCGCGACGATGTATGTCACGTTAGAACCTTGTCCAATGTGCGCCGGTGCCTTAATTAATTCCCGAATTCAGACAGTAGTGTATGGGGCCTCAGACCTGAAAGCGGGGTGTGCAGGGACCTTGATGAATTTATTGCAAGATGATCGCTTTAATCATCAAGTTGAAGTTATCTCCGGAGTTCTTGCAGAAGAATGCGGAGATAAATTAAGTTATTTTTTCAGAAAGTTACGTCAGCGAAAAGGGAAGAATATAAACAGAGCGGAGTAGATTGTTATCTTCTTGAGGGTCATATAATTGTCAGTGCTAGGGCATCGTGATATAATTCACTTATAATAATAAGTTAAAGGAGGGCGCCTATGGTTAGATGATTTGCAATAAACATAACTAGGAATGTTAATAGAATGGCGCCTTTTTGTGTTGGACGGCGTCAATCGTAGTTGATTGAAAAGAAGGAGAAACATATGAAAAAAATTATGAAATGCCTGGCCGCTTTAATGTTGTTATTTACCACCATAGTTCCTTTTGGAACAACGGCTCATGCCGAGGAAATGGTTGAAATTAATTTTATGATTCCAGATTGGGGTGCCCCTTCTGAAGAGCTGTTGAAAGAATTTGAAGAACAATCAGGCATTAAAGTCAATGTTTTACCGACAGCTTGGGATGATATTCGGGATAAATTAGCGATTGCTGCTGCAGGGAATACCGTCGCGGCAGACGTTTTTGAAGTTGACTGGTCGTGGGTCGGAGAATTTGTTAATGCGGGTTGGTTAGCACCAATTGAATTAGAAGATGCGGACGATTTCCCAGCATTATCACAATTTGCAGTAGATGAAACGGTATATGGTGTTCCTTATGCGAACGACTTCCGTATCGGTTATTACAATAAACGCATGTTCAATGAAGGAGAAGTAGACGAAGATGTTACTTCTTGGGATAAAGTTATCGAAACAGCGAAAACATTAAAAGAAGCTGGCGTGGTTGAATATCCCGTTTCAATTCCGATTGAAGCGGGTGAAAATACTACGACCACTTTCTTATGGTTAGCACTTTCTCGTAACGGTGTCGTCTTTAATGAGGATGGAACGTTGAATGCTGAAGCAGCCCTTGATGCACTGACAGTTTATGAGGAATTAATGACGAATGAATTAGTCGACCTTGGTAACGTTAACAGTTCAGGATATGATTCATTTATGCCAATCGTCAATGGTGACGCAGCCTTTGTAGTTGGTCCTTCCGGACTGCTTCAAATGGTTGAAGGCGAAGATTCTGCTGTAAAAGGTGAAATTGAGACGGCCCTATTGCCAGGTAAAGAAACAACCTCTCCTGTAACAGCTTCATTCCAAGAAGGTGTAGGAATTTCACCAAATACAGAACATCCTGACGCAGCCCTTGAATTCGTAAAATGGTATACTTCACCAGAAACTCAAGCTCGCTTATTTGATGAATTAGGTTCATTACCAACACGTATTAGTGTGCTCGAAAAAGTCGTTGAAGAAGGTAAAATTAATAACGCGGGTGTGATGACAGAGTTAGCGGGTATGATTGAATCGCCTTTCCCACACGGTGTTCCTGCATACTACACCGAAATGAGTGCAGAAATTTATAACGTCATTAATCAACTAGCAACTGGCAAATTAACTGCTGAAGAAGCAGCAGAGCAAATGGTTGAAAATGTTAATAAAGTGGTTGAAGCAAATAAATAAGGAAAAGCACAACAGACCAGTTATTTGCTGGTCTGTTTTTGTATCAAAATATGATGGAAAGAAAAGGGGTGAGAATTGATGGATAAGATTAAACGGGGCGCTTTATTTCTACCAGGGATATTGCTGATGGGAATATTAGTCCTTTATCCGATCATTAAAACTTTTTACTTGAGCTTATTAAATTATAAATTAACGCGACCGAATCAAACAAAATTTATCGGTCTGGAAAACTATATAAAAGTTATACAATCGCAAGATTTTATGAATGCGTTAATCAATACGCTATATATTTTGGTGATTGTCACAGTCGTAGTGTTAATTATCAGTATTGCGATAGGCATGTTGTTAAATATCAATTCATCAATGAGTTCTTTTCTAACAGCATGCGCCATTATTCCCTGGGCGCTACCCCCTTTAGTCAATGGGATTATTTGGCGATTTATGTTCCATCCAACTTATGGGCTAATTAACAAATTATTGTTCAATTTTGGTTTAATTGAAACGCCTGTTTTCTGGCTAACGGATCGGTGGCAGTTGTTGATGATTGTGTCATTTGTTATTGCTTGGCGTGTGATTCCGTTTTGTGCCATTATTGTATTAGAACGATTGCAGGCTATTCCATTCGATCTATATGAAGCAGCACAAGTAGATGGAGCCAATCGTTGGTATCAGATGACGGATATTACCCTCCCTTTTATTGCTCCAGCGATTAAAGTCATTTTATTACAAGCTTTATTAGCAGGGATTATGGCATTTGATGAGATTATTGCACTAGCCGGCTATCGATTTGAGACGCAATCACTTCTCGTATACAATTACATGAATACATTTAGCTATTTAGACTTTGGTTATGGATCCGCAATTACTTATATCTCAATGCTATTATCCGGTGTATTTGGTTATGTCTACATTCGGTCAATTAATATAGAAAATGCGGTGGATTAATATGAAGAAAAGAAGTAAGGTACTTTACGCAATTGCGGTGATTTTATTTTTAATTTTTACCTTGGCGCCGATTGTTTGGAATTTTATTATGAGTTTAACGCCGAACAACGAATTGGTAAAATTCTCTACACAACTATTACCTACAACAATCTCGTTTGCGAATTACCAGAAGATATTAGATTCATCGACCAAGGCGCATCAAGTTGTTTTTAACGGATTGAAAAACTCAATCAAACTCGCTTTGTACACGACGTTGATGTGTGTTCCGTTAGCAACCTTAACAGCATATGGCTTTCGTCGATATCATTTCAAATGGAAGATCGGACTTTTTCGTTCATTATTGATCACAATGGTAATACCAGTCTTTGCTACCATTATTCCTATTTTTGAAATGTTTGCACAATTTAAATTAATTAACAATTTATTTTGGGTAAGTGTGATTTGCGTCACCGCCTTTTATCCGCTCTCGACTTGGATGATGTATAACCATTTTCATAGTATTCCACAAGATTTATGGGACGCTGCGGCGATGGATGGCGCGAATGAATGGTATACGGCGTGGGAGATTATTTTACCTGCCTCAAGAAATGCAATTTTAGGTTGCGTATTGACAGTTATTTTGATGACTTGGAGTCAATTTCAAATTCCGATGATCCTACTGACGTCTCAATCTAATAAAGTCGTGACATTGATTTTATCGGAATTTATGACTCGTGACTCGGTAGACTACGGTATGATTGCTGCATCAGGATTATTTACAATTTTGCCGCCACTTATTATTGCAATTATTTTCCGTCGAAGCTTAGTCAGTGGACTGTCATCAGGAAGTGTGAAAGGATAATGTGACTCGAATTATTCGAGAAAGTATCATAATCTTTATGTGAATTTATTCATTAGTGTGAATGGATTGTTTAACTTAGAATTTAATGATAAAATAATCTTGAACTATGTTGCATAGATTGTTTTAGAGGAAGGAAGGGATTGCCAATGCGAAAGTGATTTAGCGTAATGGAACAAGTTTTGTTTATTGAAGAATCCCTTGTCAACATCTAAAACTGAATATTTCAACATGCCTTCAGATTAACGAGGATATCGTTTTTTATTAAACTTAGAAAACGCTTATGGACTGTTAATTGTACCAAGGGCTTGTTTGACTATGCAATATTTGCGTTATTTTTAAACTTTAATAGATGATTTAACGAGATATTGCCGTTCAATCCAATGGGGTTGATCGGTTTTTTGTGTTGTTGTGAAATATAAGTGGGTTCGTAGCAAACTTGAGGAGAAGACATGGAAGAACAGGATAAATTATTAAAAAGAATTTCAGACCTCGTATTAGATATGGATGAAGAGGGTATCGTTGATGCAGTCAGGGAGTATCTCGATGCAGGCTTTGATCCGGAAGTAGCTGTATTAGATGGTTTGGTTGATGGTATGAATCGCGCAGGGGAGTTATTTGCTGAAGAAGAGTACTATGTGACTGATTTACTATTTTGTGCGGATACGTTCGAATTGGGGATGGAAATCTTACAACCGATTTTAATGGAGCGAGTGGATACTCGAGCAGACTTACCGAAAGTGGTCATTGGAACTGTGGAAGGTGATACGCACGATATTGGGAAAAATTTATGTCATATTATGCTTGAAGCAGGAGGCTTTGAGGTAATTGACTTAGGTAAAGACGTTCCGCTCCAAAACTTTATTGATGAAGCTGTCGCACAAGACGCACATCTGATTGGGCTGTCAGCGTTAATGACAACGACGATGGGTGGGATGCGTCGGGTGATTGAGCTTCTAGAAGAACAAGGTTTGCGTCAACAAATTAAAGTAATGATCGGAGGTAGTCCAGTCTCACAAGCTTTTTGTGATGAGATTGGCGCTGATGGTTATTCCGAAAATGCTTTTGAATGTGTGGAGTTAGCGAAGCGATTAACTCATCACACTGAAATGGAATCAAAATGATTGTCAAAATAAATTTACCGGATGGGCATCAATTGGATTACGATACGGAAAGTCGCGAATCGCTTTGGCAATGTCTGCGTCGACATGACGTATTAATTAGTGGAGACTGTGATGGGCATGGGCGTTGTGGCCAATGTCGCGGAACAGTTTCCACCCAAGGACAGTCGCCTAAAGAGCGACTCTTATGCCGTTATTATCCAACGCAATCGGTAGCAGTGACTAATTTTAAACTTGAGACACAACATACGATACTGACTGAAGGGACTTTGCCTTACTTTGAGTACCGACCCGCTATTACAAAGCGCATACTGACAGCGGGAGAGGCCCAACAAGCGTCAAAGCAACTCGGTTTATCTATGGATGAACAAACCCACCAATGGACGGGAGTCTACGACCAAGGTGAGATATTCTCTATCGAACCGCGGGATACAACGGCGTGGCAATATGGTCTGGCAGTCGATATTGGGACCACAACGGTCGTCGTAACATTAGTGAACTTACTGACAGGCGAGCAATTGGCGACAAAAAGCCAACTCAACCAACAAGGGCAATATGGCTCCGATGTTTTAACGCGAATAACGCATGTGATGGATTCAGGCTTATCAGGGTTAGATAACTTGCAAACCGCTGTCATCAATACAATTAAAGGATTGATTCAGGCGTTGCGAATTCAAACAGGGGTGAATTCACAGTATATCTATCAGATGGTTATCGCGGGAAATCCAGCGATGTTGCACTTGTTATTAGGATTTAATCCAGAGCCGTTAGGACGTTCACCTTATCAGTTGGTCGTTAAATCGAGTCAAAATTTTCAAGTTCATCCTGAATGGGATTGGTCTATTAATTCACGGGCACGTATTATTACGTTGCCGATGATCTCAGCTTATGTTGGTGCAGATGTTGTCTGCGGAGCCTACGTAGCGGAGCTCGATCAACAAGATCAAGCCATTGTGATTGATATTGGGACGAATGGCGAGATGATTTTAGCCTCCAACCAACATCTTCTCAGTTGTTCGACCGCGGCAGGACCGGCGTTTGAAGGGATGAACATTACATCAGGAATGAAAGCCTCGAGTGGTGCGATCGAGGAAGTGTGTTTGACGCCTGAAGGGGCAGTTTTATCAGTGATTTCAAACACAGAGCCGATTGGACTCTGTGGTAGCGGTGTATTAGCAGCATTGCGTGAGGGGCTCCGATATCAATTGATTAATGAACGTGGACGAATTATCGATCCACAAAGTCTAGCGCCGGACGATGACCGTCTTCAGTACATTGAGGTCGACGCAGCAGGGAAACGTCGAATTCGTTTAGTTGAGGGAGTCTATTTATCGCAACAAGATATTCGCCAAGTCCAATTAGCGAAAGGTGCGATTATGGCCGGGATTGAACAATTGCTGGTTGAAGCTCAAACTACGGCAGAAGCTATCCAACACGTCTATATTGCCGGACAGTTTGGAGCACATATTGATGAGTCGAGCCTGATTGAAACAGGCATCTTACCTAAAGCTTTTAAAAATAAGTTGCACTACTTAGGGAACACATCTCATAGTGGAGCCTATATGGCACTGATGTCACTTGATGTCCGACAGGATTTAGAAACATTAAGTCAGCGAATTGAACCGCTCGAATTAAGTCTAATGGACGACTACCAGCGACGTTTTGTGCGCCACACGCTATTTGAGAAGCGGGGTTAAGCGATGTCGCATTGGAAGCGAATTAAACAGCTTGAAAGATTACATTATCCTTTTGATAGTGGCGAAGGGTTGACTTCAAACCAGCATCAATGGTTATCAGAAACGCACGGCTCTTCAGAGGCGATGCAAACATTAATCCATTTGCGTCAAAAGACGACCCAAAAACCATACGTATTAGCACCGATCGGTCATCTGATGGCATCACAAGCACTCGGAGCGCATGTAAAATATGTAGCCAGCGGCGGAGCTTATGTCACACGATGGGATGGGCAAAGTGATTTAGATATTACTCAAATCATCCCGTTAATCGAATGGCTGAATCAATTGGATGAACCTGTAGGCTTCAATGACACCGGGCTTTGGACCATTTGGGAGAGCCTCATTGGATTACGGGAATTACTTACGGTGCTTAAACGAGATGCGACGGTGCCACTCCAAGCTTTCAAACAATTGTATCGACAATGGACGAAGCTCTTACAAGCCGAATTGAAACTCAAGCGAGGGATGATTATTCTAGGTGATCCAATTGGAATTCCCGAAATAATCGGGGATGCGTTTTATCGAGAATACGTCATGCCTTGGCAATGGGAATGGCTATCTGAATGGTTAACTTATGTTCGTTGCACATCAGGCGTGGTTTATGTTAATCCATTAATGGCGGATGGACTGATCCGGTATCGAAAGACTGATTATCGGGTCATACACCACCGCTGTTCGAATGATCGATTTACCGATCAAGTTTTATTAAATCCAATGTATCAAGGGGCTGTAGTCACTCGACTGCTTGATGGCAGCGCCGTTGAATTATTAGTAACTGAAAAGGAGTACTGCAATTGAATTCAATCGAGAGGTTAGCTGCTTTTAATCAAGGGTTGCCAGTAGATCGCCCACCCTATATGTTGTTTCATGGAACATTTGGTGCGAGATTGACCCACCAAACGTATCAAGAATCTGAAGCAACTGCGGGTAATATTGCAGCCAAGGAAATCGCTGTATACAACGCATTCGGATGCGATAATGTTTCGGTGAATTTGGGGTTAAATGGACTGGGAATCATCTTAGGGAGTCAAATGAAGTATCCGGAAGATGCCAGTCCGATGTTAGATGTTCCATTGCTGTCATCTTTAGATGAGTTAGACAAAATTGATTTATCCAAAGTTTCTTTCGAAGCTTCTTGCTTATTACGTAAACATGATTTAGCGATTCAAATGATTCAAGACCGACTCGGTCAAGAGGTTGCAGTAGCTTATGAGCTTACAGGACCCTTAACTTCCGCAGCGAGCTTAATTAATATTGAGACTTTGCTGCGTGGAACTCGAAGACAACCCGAACAAGTGCATCAACTCTTAGGGTTAGTAACACAAGCAACGTTACGTATTATTGATGCCTTTGCATTAAATCATCAAACAACATTCAATATAACGGATCCAGTGTCATCAGGAGCTTTGATTAGCGGCAAACAATACCGTGAATTTAGCCAACCTTATACTCAACGCATTGTAGAGCATATTAAACAATATCAACGAGGGGAGGTGGTGATTCACATTTGCGGCGATACAACAAAGTTTCTGACCGATATTGCCAGTACTGGAGTCGATTATATCTCAATCGACCAACAAGTTGATTTGACAACTGCGTTGGAGATTGTAGAAGAATTACCGGTAGGTATTATCGGCAATATCGATCCAGTGAAATATCTCCTTCAAGGTGATATTAACTCAATCCAGCAACAAGTTGCCCAAAGTTATGAGGCAGCGAAGCATAGTTCAACAAAGTATATTATTGGACCGGGATGCAGTGTGCCACTAGCCACACCGATTCAAAATGTGACGGCGTATATGGAAGCGATAATGCATTACGGTCGAATGTAGAAATAAGGAGACAGATTATGAAAAAAATAATGCTAAAACTTGTAGCGGCAGTCATGCTACTAAGTGTTTTTGTTCCGAGCTTATTCACTGCAGTTCACGCAGAAGAGGAAGCGGAGCAAACCGTGAGTATTTTAGTTCCTGGTTATGATACAGGTTACTTACGTGAAGAACTTGATGCCGGTATTAAAGCTTTTGAAGAAGCTGAAGGGATTAAAGTTGAAGTCATTCCTGTAGGATGGGATGAATTAAACAGCCGTATTGTTCAATTAGTAAATGGCGGACAAGCGCCAGACATTATGCTAATTGGGACACGTTCACTTCGTCAATTCCGTGATGAAGGAATTATTCGCGACTTAGATGAATTCATTACACCTGAATTTATTGAACCGCGTGTTGAAAGTGTCTATCACACAGCAACGATTGACGGTAAACAATATGGTATTCCAATGGCGTTCTCAAGTCGTGCATTAATCTATCGTACAGACTTAATTGAAACACCGCCAACCAATTGGGACGAATTATTAGAAGTCGCAGAAAAAGTCAAAGAAGAACATGATATTTATGGATTCTACTTACCAATCGACGGACCAGGAACTTCGATTGAATTAATGAACTTCTTCTACCAAAATGATGGCTTCCCAGTAAGCGAATCAGGTGAATTCCAACTTAATACACCTGAAATTGTTGAAGCTGCAGAATACTTAAAACAATTCGTCGATAAAGATTTAGTTCCAAGTCCACTTGAATCTGAACGTAACGACCAAATTAAAATGTTCGTTAATGGAGACTTAGCAATGTTCGTAACAGGTCCATGGGATCAAGAAGCTTTAGAAGAACATAAAGAAGAATACCCATACGCAGTGGCACCCCTACCAGAAGGTAAACATCCAGGCGTTAACATTGCAACGGATTCTTACGTTATTACACAAGGAGCTAAAAACCCAGAAGGCGCATGGAAATTCATTGAATTTATGGGTCAAGAAGAATTCCAACGTCCAGTGAGTGAAGCATTCAACTGGTTCCCAATTCTTAAAGCTGAAGAAGCTGACGAAAGATTCCAAACAGACTTTATGAAACCATTCTTAGAGACCATTGCTTTCGGTTACCCAGACCCACATACACCAAACTGGGATGAGTTTAACCGTGCATTTGTTCAAGCTTTACAAGAAACCTTGTTAGGTGAAAAAGACGGTCAAACTGCCTTTGATGAAGCTCAAAAAGAAGTCGCTGAATAATTTTTAAACGAAAAATTTTTGCTGGGCCAATTGAGCCCAGCAAAATTTTAAATCAATGGGAGTCTGAAGGAGGGATTATCAGATGCGAAAACATACCGATTGGGTACCTTATACTTTGATTATGCCAGCAATTATTCTTTTGATTATTTTATATGGTTATCCTTTTTTCTTGACATTGATTCAGTCATTTCAAGAAGTGCGATTGTTTGGTGGCGAGTCGACTTGGGTAGCGTGGGGGAATTTTAAAAAGATTTTTACCGATAGTTCTTATGTAAAAAGCTTGTCGATCACCTTGCGTTATGCGATTTTTACGGTATTTCTTAAAATTGTAATTGGCTTTATATTCGCCATGTTGTTAAATAGCGATATTTACTGTAAGAAGTTCGTGCGTTTTCTGTTCCTTTTACCATGGGCAATGCCACAAATTGCGGTAGGGATTGTATGGAAATGGATTCTCGACGGTAAATATGGTTATTTAAATTACTTTTTACAGCAGATCAATGTGATTAGCTCAAATATTTCTTGGTTAGCTCGTCCAGATATTACACTCTATGTCGTCGGGATTGTTGATGCTTGGATGGGATGGCCTTTAGTGACGATGATGTTCTTATCGGGACTAGAAAATATTCCAACGAGTCTTTATGAAGCAGCGCGTGTCGACGGTGCAGGTTATTGGTCCCGCTTTGTCAATATTACCTTAGCTCAGATGAAGAGCATTATTATGGTGACCTTAACATTGGTAACCATCTGGACTTTCAACTCCTTTAACGTTCTCTATGTTATGACGGAAGGCGGACCACTTCGCTCAACGGAAACATTAATGATGCGCGTCTATAACGAAAGCTTCCGTAATTTCAACTTCGGAATCAGTAGTGCACTTTCAGTTTTAATTTTAATTTTCTTAGTCCTTATTACGTTTAACTATATTCGTAATATCTTGAAGGAACAGTAGGTGATGACATGCAACGAAAATTACGAACAGCAATTGTTATTTTTATAGGGCTTTTAATCAACTTGCCGATCATCATTATGGTTATTTCTTCGTTAAGTTCCTACTCTAATCTCTTGCAAAATCCGGTTCACAGTTTTGAGTGGCCACCGATGTGGGAAAATTATACGGAGACGCTCTTTGGTGAAAAAAGCATTATTAAACCGTTAATCAACAGTTTGGTTGTCTCAGGGGTTACGATGGTGCTATGTACCAGCGTTGCGGTCTTAGCGAGCTATGCGACAACGCGTTATCCGATTCGATTTAAAAAAGGTTTTCTTTATACGGTCCTACTATTTCAGATGTTTTCACCCGTCTTACTCTCTGGACCGCTTTATGCCATCTTTAATACGTTAGGTATTTTAGATACTCGCTTATCACTGATTATTGGTAACACGGCGAGTTGCTTGCCGATGACGATTTGGTTATTGTATACCTATTTACAAGGGATTCCGCTCTATATCGAAGAAGCTGCGCGAATGGATGGCTGCACTTGGTATGAGAGTGTCTTCCATGTGTTGCTTCCAATGGCGTTACCGGGAATTATAACGGCCAGCTTATTTGCCTTTATTTCTGCTTGGGGAGATATTATCTTCGCCCGCTCAAGTATTTTGAATATGGCGAATAACACGTTGCCGCTAGCTATTATTCGTTTCGAAGAATATAATCGGACACGTTGGGATCTACAACTGGCTGCCAGTACGATTTCAACCATCCCAGTCTTTGTATTCTTTATGTTTATTCAAAATTCAATTGGCCGTGGGTTAATGCAAACAAGTAGTAAGGAGTAGAACTATGTCAAAAGTAACGATTGATAACGTCACAAAATCTTATAGTCGTGACACTACTATTTTTACCGATTTATCGCTGGTCTTCCCAGACAATGAATTTATCGTTATTCTAGGGCCGTCTGGTTGTGGTAAGACGACCTTGCTTCGGATGATAGCCGGATTAGAGGATTTCGATAAAGGACGTATCTTAATTGACGAGACCGATGTCTCAAATATGAAGCCTGAGCAACGTGATATTGCGATGGTGTTCCAAAACTATGCGCTCTATCCGCAAAAGACGGTCTATCAAAATATGGAGTTCGGTCTTAAAATGCGTAAAGTTCCAGCTGAAGAGCGTGCCGAACGTATTAAAAATGCGAGTGAAATTTTAGGCTTAGATCAGTTATTAGATCGCTATCCAAAACAATTATCTGGTGGACAACGCCAACGGGTAGCATTAGGGCGAGCTCTAGTGCGCGATCCTAAATTATTCTTGCTCGACGAGCCTTTATCGAACTTAGATGCGAAGCTTCGAATTAAGATGCGCTCAGAAATTATCCAACTTTATCAACGAATTGGTAAAACAATGATCTATGTGACGCATGACCAGACTGAAGCGATGACGATGGGAACACGCATTTTATTAATGAATGAAGGTTTAATTCAACAATATGATGTTCCGGAAAAATTATACGATGAACCCGCGAATATTTTTGTGGCACAATTTATCGGAAGTCCACAAATGAATATTGTCAGTGAACCGGTTCAAGACGGGAAAGTGAAATTTGGAAATATTACGTTAAATGTGCCGGAGGGGTACCAAGGTGATCAAATTCATATTGGATTGCGGGCAGAAGATTTACAAATTGCTGACGGTGAATTCTATGAAGTATCACATACAGAAAACTTAGGAAACGAACAATTAATCTATCTTTATGATGACCAAGGTGAGGAAATTGTGGTGCGAGATTACGAACGTACATCGCTAGAACCAGGTCAGCGTGTCGGATTAACCTTGTTAGATCATAAAATTCATTGGTTCGACCATCAGACAGGGGAGCGAGTTTAATTATTGATGAATGTGAGAAGAATATTAGATTGTTATGCGAGTGATTTTGAGAAAATGGATCGGAAGATGCTGTTGCAATCCATAGCTGCTGCGGAAGGTCGTACGGTACTCGTTGAATTAAAAGAAAGTTTTGAATCATATATAAAAGACTTGACCAATTCTGAATTGGCAGTGGCAGCCGGCGCGGATTTGATTTTATTGAATCAGTTGAATGTATTAGAACCAGTTATATTAGGAATCGACCAAGCTGACCGTCCGGTTCAACGCTTGAAAGAATTAGTCGGTGTTCCGTTAGGGGTTAACTTGGAGCCGATTGTGCCGACATCCGTTCAAACTTACGAACCGCTGGAAGCAATGATATCCGGTCGGAAGCTAAGTGTTGAAACACTAGACGTTATTGAGAATTTGCCGTTGGATTTCTTATGTATTACAGGGAATCCAAAATCAGGCGTTACGAACGAAGGAATTGTACAGAGTATTCAACTTGCCAAAGAACATTATTCAGGAATCATTATGGTAGGGAAAATGCATTCTGCAGCCATTCAAGAGCCGGTCATGACAGAAGCTGTTGCGGAGCAATTTGTAGAAGCAGGAGCTGATGTGATCTTATTACCAGCCGTTGGGACGATTCCGGGTTTTACGATGGAGGAATTCCTAGCGTGTCAACGTATTATCCGTCAATCAGGTAAGTTGGTCATGGCTGTTAATGGAGCGAGTCAGTGTTGTGCACCGAGAGATGTCATCCGTCAGATTGCTTTGAATAGCAAAATAGGCGGCGCTGATATCCATCATATCGGATCATCGAACAGTGGTGGTGTGGCACCTTTTGAGAATATTTTTGAATTATCGATGACCATTCGTGGAGAAAATCACACGTTAAGACAATTAGCGAAATCGATTCGACGTTAGGAGAAAAATATGGACGCAAAATTAGAAAAAGGCTTAACGATTTATTTTATTCGTCATGGGGAGACTTACTTCAATTTACATCAACGAACGCAAGGTTGGGTCGATCCGTTTTTGACCCCTAAAGGGATTGAAGATATGCGCCAAGTTGGCAAGCGTCTCAGCCGAGTGCGTTTTGATGCAGCAATTGTCAGTGACTTGAAGCGTACTACGAGAACGGCGGAGATTTTACTAGGTGAAAGTATTTATCCACGTTGGATGGTGCCAATTCGCGAATTAGCGGATTTCCGTGAGATTAGTTTTGGGAGTTTTGAAGGGATGACTGCCAATGAAACATGGGAAATACTCCGACAATATCTCGGTTTCCCTTCGGTTGAAGCGATGTTAAATGAAACAACCGAAGCCGAGCGGCTCTCTGCACTGAAACCGGCGGATTTGCATGGTGAAGGTGAAGATTATCAAGATTATTTAGCTCATTTACATGTTGGGGCAGATAAGCTGCTTGATGAGTTAGGTGATACGGATGCGACTTTACTCTTTGTGGGGCACAGTATTAATATTCGCCATATCTTACAATATTTGATTCCGAAAGAAGACCATATTCCGGAGCTTTATGATATGTATTCGATGAAAAATGGCGGGATTATTACGATTAATAATCAATCTGGAAAATTCAAAATTCACCAATACATGGATAAATTTTATGAGTAAAGGAGACGATGCCAGTGAAACTTACTTCCGTTGAACGTTGGGAACGACTTTATATGCAATCCCCATTAGATACGATGCTAGTTGTACTCTTTGATAATTTAGTGAGCGCTAAATTAATCGACCGAACTTACCTTGAATCTGAAGCAGACGCGACATTATTGCTTGAGAAGTTATTAAAAAGTTATCAAACCTTTAAAGCAGATTCCGTCTCTTTAAATTATTCGATGAGCGAAATCAATCAAGTGCTTGGCGGTGAAAGTAAAGTCACTCATCCAAATACTTCACGTAGTATTGTGGCTTATCCTGCCCAAGCGTTAGAAGACGTTGCGGCATTGCCAGAGTTGGCATTGGAGACACTTCCGGTTACTTTAAGGTTGCGTCAAGCCATCGAACATTTCCTTAATGAGACACATGGAGAAGTCCCAGTTCGTCTTCATTTTAGAGGTCCTTTCAGTATGGTGGCAGGCTTGATTGAATCGGAGAAAATTTTACGCGGTATGCGTCGAGATCCAGAAGGACTCCATGCAGCGTTAGCTTATACGACACAATTAGCCACACAGCTCGTTGAATGTTTCAGTGATTTGGCACCGATTATCTATAATATAAGTGATCCGGTGGCGAGTGGTAGCTTAATTAGCCACAAGCAATACGAGGCGTTTGCCTTTCCATATACGCAACAACTTGTCGAAACATTGCATCAACAAAATCAACGCGTACACCTACACATTTGTGGTAATACGGAACGAGCATTACCGTTGATTCAACAAACGGGTGTGGATGCATTTAGTATGGATCAAGTGGTTGATGTGGCAAAGGCTTTTGAAATGACTGATCATCAGTTGTTGCTGATGGGCAATGTCGATCCCGTTAAGTTTTTCTTAGAGGGAACACCTGAAGAAATCAAGCAGGAAGTTGAACGCATTGCTCAAGCCGCAAAAGATGCAAAAGGAACATTAATTCTAGCGCCAGGGTGTGATTTACCTTATGATACACCGATTGAACAAATTCAGGCCTTTATGGAAGCAGCACGCGCTTGTTCGTAAAAGGGTGTGACTTGCTTTCAAGAGAAACCTATGATACTATAAAGATGCCAATGGTGGAGTCACGAACCGGGTCAGGATCGGGAGATAGCAGCTCTAAGTGACGAAGCCATGTGGTATTTTTTTATATTCAAGTGAGCGCCATTCCGAAAGGAGGCGCTTTTTAATTGATTGTGATTCATCCAGTCTTTGGAATATAAAACCCTCAAAAAATCATCAGATAGTGTATAATAGGAGTAATTAACTGGAGAAGATGTAAGTGAGGGATAATGGATGCAAGTACAAGAAAAATCATGCGGCGCTGTAGTATATTATACTGACCACGGCGAAAATCATTATTTATTGATTTGTCACCGGAATGGGGGTCATTGGGCCTTTGCGAAAGGGCATGTCGAAGCAGGTGAAACAGAAATCGAAACAGCTCAACGTGAGATTCAAGAAGAAACAGGATTGAATGTTACGATTGATCCACGCTTCAGAACGTCGGTGAGCTATTCACCGAGTCCAGGTGTTCAAAAAGAAGTAGTTTACTTTGTAGCTTTATCCGACCAATTAACGGTGACTCAACAAATAGAAGAAGTTACCAATGTTCTTTGGTTGCCTTATTCACTTGCCTTGGAACGGCTCACTTATGAGAATGATCGAGATATTTTAACGCAAGCTAAGCAATATTTATTGACAAAGGAAGGCGAATAAATTGAGTATCCGATACCAATGTCCAGTTTGCCAGCAACCTCTGCAAATCGAAGGTCGCAGCATGAAATGTCCGAAGGGACATCATTTTGATTTTGCTAAAGAAGGCTATATTAACTTGCTTCTACAAGGACATTCGACGAAATATGACAAATCGTTATTCCATGCTCGACGGGAATTAAATGATCGAACGAAGCTGTATCAACCGGTTATTGATTGTATCACTCACATCTTGACGGCGAATGGATCACCAGCCCTCAAGTTGCTTGATGCTGGAACAGGTGAAGGTTACATCTTGAATCAAGTTGATCAACAATTAAAAGAACAAGGTATTCATTCCGATGCTGTAGGCATTGATATTGCCAAAGACGGTATTCGTCAAGCTGCCAAAACTTATCGAGCAATCGATTGGGTGGTGGGCGATTTGGCCAACGTACCTCTAACGGGACAACAATTTGATGGCATTTTGAATGTCCTAAGTCCCTCTAATTATCAGGAATTTAATCGATTGCTACGTCCTGGAGGGCAAGTCATTAAAGTGATTCCAAGTACCCACTACTTAAAAGAACTACGTGAGAGAATCTACAATACATCTGATCGATCGCAATATGATAATACTAAAGTTAAAACCTTGTTCTACCAACATTATCCCGCTGTTCAGAGCCAAATCTTAGAATACATTGTCGGATTAACTCCGACGGATTTAGCATTATTAATTGATATGACACCCCTGACCTGGGGGTTAAATTCTGAAGAGCGTCAACAACTGTTAAATCATTCAATTGATCAAGTGACGATGCATTTTGAAGTGTTGGTGGGACAAACAAACTAAGCAATTTACTATAAATTGAGAAAGGAGCACGCCATGAGTTATCAAGCGTTATATCGCGTTTGGCGACCACAAACATTCGATGAAATGATTGGACAAGATCCGATTAAAGAGACACTGAAAAATGCGGTAAAAAACCAACAAATTAGTCATGCTTATTTATTTACTGGACCTCGCGGAACTGGAAAGACGAGTGCAGCTAAAATTTTGGCGAAAGCCGTCAACTGTCCGAATACCCAAGATGGCAACCCTTGTAATGAATGTGACTTGTGTCAACGGATTACGCAAGGATTGTTAAGTGATGTAGTTGAAATTGATGCGGCAAGTAATAATGGAGTCGATGAGATTCGCAATTTGCGTGATAATGTTCGTTATGCAGCTAGTGAAGCCACCTATAAGGTCTATATTATTGATGAAGTTCATATGTTAACAACCGGAGCTTTCAATGCATTATTGAAGACGCTCGAAGAGCCACCAGAACGTGTTATTTTTATTTTGGCGACGACAGAGCCGCATAAAATTCCGGCAACAATTTTGTCACGAGTGCAACGTTATGACTTTCAACGAATTAGCGAGATGGACATAGCCAATCATTTAGCTCATATTTTAGAACACGATCAAGTCGCCTACGATTCAGAAGCGCTTGCGCTGATTGCTCGAGCAGCCAATGGGGGGATGCGCGACAGTCTCAGCCTGTTAGACCAAGCTATCTCTTATCATCCAGAGAAAGTGACCTTAGATGCGGCACTGAGTGTGTCAGGCAGCTTAAGTCAAGAGGCACTATTAGCTTATATTGAAGCCATCTATCAACATCAGGTGGAAGCTGCTTTAGAAATTGTCCGTCAACAGTTAAATGAAGGGAAGCAAACGGCACGTTTTATTGAAGAACTAATCTTATTAAGTCGGGACTTATTGTTATCTCAATATTTGAAGAAAAACCAAACGCTCTTAACCGACGCTCAGCTTGAAACCATTGAAGCAATCCCAGCGTCCTTCTATTATCAAATGATTGAATCACTCAACGAGACCCAAAATAAATTGAGGTTTTCTAATCAGCCGCAAGTTTATTTAGAGATATTTACCGTTCAACTGGCATCCGAACAACCGTCTCAGTTGGTAAGTTCCTCAGCGATACCGCAAGATTCCGAACTGGTTACGCAAGTTGTCCAACTTAAAGAACACTTGATGCAATTGGAATCCAAAGTAGAACAATTGACCCAATCCAATCAGCAAAATAGCGTGGTAACAGAGTCTGGGGCGGGTTCGAGTGAACAGCCATTGACCCCGCGTGAGCGACCCGATCATCAAGCCGCTACTTATCAGCTCGATCAATCGGCAGTTTACCATGTATTGAATGAAGCGACCCATCAAGGACGTAAGCAAGTGAAGTCTGCTTGGTCTTCGATTGTTGGTCAGCTGCCTCCTCAGATGCGTCGTCTCTTTACCGATAGTGAAGTAATCACTGCAGGGAATGGCTATATTTTACTTCGCCTCGATAGTGCCCTGTATGCAGGAGAAATCCAACATGAGATGCAAGTTCAACAGGTATTACAGCAAGCTATCGAACAAATTTTAGCAGAGATGTACAAAGTCGTGCTTGTATTAAGTAGTGAATGGCCAACGTTACGCCAACAATACAAAGTTTTGCGCGATCAAAATAATAATCAGCCGATTCCATTGCGAGATCGTGCGGAAGAAAATATCAAAGAAAACGAGAAGGATTTGCGAGAAACATCGAATGAATCTGTGGCGGAACCGGATGAAGAGCCATCGTCATTTGATATTGAAGCGTCTGAGGAACCAATGAATGATACCGCAAGGGACGAGTCTGTGCCTGAGGAATCTACTGTGGAGATTCGGGATTGGAAGCAAGAAACCAACGAAGCGGGCGCCAACGCTGAAAATGAGGTTGAATATACCGATATTTTTGGCACAGTCTACCAAGGTGAACCCGAAGAAGCAACCTCCATCGAAACAATGCAATTTTCGGAAGATCCGGAAGAAGATGCAGCAATTCGAGAAACCATCAACTTATTTGGGGAGGAAAATATATCGTTCCATTATGATCGATAACATTTAGATGAGGTGAGATAATGAATTTAATCGTTAGCAGTTACATTAATTTGTGGGTTTGGCTGATGGTGTCTTTATTCATCCACTTTTTAGGAACGCGGTATAGCCCACGGCCTGAACTCATTCGTAAGTACGCATCACTTGAAATAATTTTGGCTGCGTTAGGAATGATGACGTTGTATCACCAAGTGATGGATTGGGATGCCCGTATCCATGGAGAGATTATTTTATCGTTACTAGTATTAATCGGGACCTTAGTGGTCCAGTTGCACTTGTTGAATCAACTGGTAGTGGTTGGATCACAAACGATGATTGGCCCATACAATGCGCAGCGCGATGGAGATTATCGTAGTACACAATGGGTGACGGTAGTGATTGGTTTTATTTTATGGTTGATAACTTATTTCCGAGCAAATGATACGCTGATTTGGTCTTGTATCGGAATCGTTGGATTGAACATCTTATCGATGGCATCGTATCGCATCTTCCAACGATATTTGCATCACAAGTTCTAGACAGTGAGCCTAAGAGAGACGATGATATTTTAGGGGAAACTATGATATAATTAAAGCACAAAATAACTTGAAAAGGATGATGAAGATGGCGAAAATACCCAATATGGCCAATATGCAAGGCATGATGAAAAAAGTTCAACAAATGCAAAAAGATATGGAGAAAGAACAGAAAGCCATTCAATCTGAAATCTTTGAAGTAAGTTCTACCAATGACTTAGTGATTGTTAAAATGAATGGCAATCGTCAAATTGAGTCTCTCGAGTTGAAACCAGAATTGGTGGACCCTGAAGATATTGAGATGTTGCAAGACTTGGTCATTGCAACAGTGAACGAAGCCATCCAAAAAGTAGAAGCAGAAACAGAATCAAGACTTGGTAAGTATACTCAAGGGTTGAACTTACCTTTCTAGGAAGTAGGTGAGACGATGCAGTATCCTGCGCCTATTGCAAAGTTAATTAATTCATTTACGAAGTTACCAGGAATCGGACCAAAATCAGCAGCCCGCCTCGCTTTTTACATCTTAGAGATGAAAGAAGCGGATGTGTTAGAGTTTTCACGTAATTTAGTGAATGTTCGTCGTGAACTCACTTACTGTAGTGTTTGCGGCAATATTACAGATGTTGATCCGTGTTTAATTTGTTCAGACGAACAGCGCGACCCATCGACGATTTTAGTGGTAGAAGATGCCCGAGATGTGATGGCGATGGAACGACTGCAAGAATATAACGGTCGCTATCATGTATTAGGTGGGGTATTATCACCCATGGAAGGAATCGGGCCAGAAGACTTAAATATTCCGTCATTACTTCAGAGGTTACAAAATGAAGAAGTGAAGGAAGTGATTGTAGCCACCAATGCGACTGCTGAGGGTGAAGCGACAGCGATGTACTTATCGCGTTTGATTAAACCTGCGGGTATTAAAATAACGCGACTGGCACATGGTTTATCGGTGGGTACGGACATTGAATACGCCGATGAAATGACGCTCTATCGAGCGATTGAGGGCCGACGAGAATTATAAACAATGAATGGAGCAAGAGAGTGATAGGTAAATTTATATCAATGGAAGGACCAGACGGTTCAGGAAAGACCAGTGTTTTGGCAAAATTAGCTGAAATGCTTGAGCAAACCCATCCAGAATGTGTCCTAACGCTCACACGTGAGCCGGGAGGAAGTCCGATTGCGGAGCAAATCCGAGAATTAATCTTAGATCCGCATAATACAGCGATGGATGCACGGACGGAAGCGATGCTCTACGCTGCCGGTCGCAGACAGCATATGGTTGAGAAAATCCTTCCAGCGCTTGAACGTGGCGAACTGGTTATTACGGATCGTTTTGTGGATAGTTCACTGGCGTATCAAGGCGTTGCTCGTCAACTGCCGATGGAAGAAATTTGGGCGATTAACCAATTTGCAATTGGGGACCATTTGCCAGATTTAACATTGTTAATCGATATTCCAGCTGAAGTTGGTTTAGAGCGAATCTATCGAGCACGAGGGACGCGACAATTTGACCGACTGGATCAAGAAGATTTATCGTTTCACCAACGAGTCCGTCAAGCTTATCTGGATCTAGCTCACGATAATCCGCGTTTTGTCTTAATTGATGGCGACCAACCGATTGAAAAAGTTGCCCAAACATGTTACCAAGCATTGATCAAAAATCAAATTATTTAGGAGGAATCACCATGAAATTAGTCATAGCTATTGTTCAAGACCAAGATGAATTAGATTTAGGAAATGCATTTCGCGAAGCAAAGATTCCAGCGACCAAGTTAAGTACGACCGGTGGCTTCCTGAAAAGCGGAAACACGACTTTCCTTTGTGGGGTTGAAGATGATCAAGTTGAAAAAGTACTTGATACGATTGAATATGTCTGCAAACGCCGCGATCAAGTTGTGACTTACCCATCAAATATGGATGTAAACTTAGAGCTAGCCAGCTCATTCCCAGTACGCGTTGAAGTAGGCGGCGGGATTGTGTTTGTCGTGCCAGTTGATCAATTCCACCGTATCTAGTCTTTTATGCAAGAACAAGCAATTACGCAATACTTATATCATTTAGTTGAGACCGGTCAATTAGCGCATGCTTATGCTTTGACCGGTTCCCATTATCCTTCAAAACAACAAGTCGTAGTTTCGTTAATTCAGGCGCTTGTTTGTACGAATAAAACGTCTCAGGGCGAACCGTGCCATCATTGTGACGCATGTTTGCGTGCTAAAAATGGTCAGATAGCCGATGTTTATACGCTGAAGCCCGCCGGAACAGTGATCAAAGTTGATCAAGTCCGTCAAATTAACGAATGGTTAGCAACAAAACCACTAGAAACATACTTTAAGTTGGTCGTCATAGAACAAGCGGAGACCTTGAATCTCAATGCAGCTAACGGCATGTTAAAACTTCTCGAAGAGCCAGATCCACATCACTATTTACTCTTGATGGTCCCGGAAATGAGTGATTTACTCCCGACAATTCAATCGCGATTACAAGAACTCCCGATTCCTGTACCAACATCAGCACAACAAGTAGCAGATTGGCGAGCGCAAGGTGTCAGTGAATTTCATGGGCGTCTATGGAGCGCTTTACCGGATCAAGTGGCAGATTACTGGATGGCTGAATACGATGAAGCGGCGGTCGACCAATGGATCAAAGCCTTAGACCGTTTTTATCAATATTTATATACGGGAAACGATCAAGGAATTGTCTATATTCAAACCCGATTAAAAAAGCAGCTCGATTCACGGTGGTGTCGAGTGAGCTTGGACTATTTAATTGGTTTTAATTATCAAGTAATGAACGCTTTGACTGGAGCGGATGCACCGAGTTATTATGCGGTGGAACAATTAATTCAATCGAACGGAGCGAAGCTTCATCAAGTTCTTTGCTTGAATGATTTATTATTAGAGGCGATGGAACGGCTGGAAGCGAACGTATCTGCCCAATTAACTTTAGAGCGACTTGTATTGCGAGCAGAAGATGCACTGGCTAATCACAATGTGTAAGAGATTAAAGGAGGCGAATTGATGGAAAAAAAGACACCGAATGAATTATTACTTGAAGCTGAGCAGCAACTTGTTGCTTTGCAGCGAACATTCGCCCAACTAAACTTAGAAATAAAACAACTTGAAGAAGAAAATAATCGTCTGAGGATGAATAACGCTGAGCTCAAACAGCAAATTATTCCTGTTATTGAACAATCATTTAATGAACAGCCAGCCCAATCTGACACGTTAGAAGACCCAAAATCAGGGAAGGGCTATGAAAGTTTGCAGAACTTTTATCAAGATGGGATTCATGTGTGTCATGAATTTTTCGGATCTAGATTAGAGCCGGGGGAAGAATGTCTTTTTTGTGTGGAAGTGTTAAAACGATTAAAATCTTAAGCCATTCGTAAATTGAGGTGAAGTGATTGTCAAATTCAACTGAATCTATCCTGTTGAATCCAGGGGAACGTCTGGATTATTTTCTCGGCGGTGCGTTAAAAATGATTCAAAGCCAAGATTACTTTAGCTCATCCGTTGATGCGGTTTTATTGGCTCATTTTATGACAATTCCTCGCCGTTCAGATTTCCGATTGTTGGATTTTTGTAGTGGAAATGGCATTATTCCCTTATTGGTAAGCTATCGTACTCAAGCACCGATTGAAGCGATAGAAATTCAAGCAGAATTAGTCACAATGGCGCAACGCAATGCAAAAATTAATCAACGTGAGCACCAAATTACCTTCCACTATGGCGATTTAAAAGAGTTCACAGTAGAACATCATCTCCGTTTTGATGCGATCAGTTGCAATCCACCGTATTTTGTGGTGGATAAGACCGAGGCGTTGCACAGTAATCCGAGCGTGGCGATGGCGCGTCATGAAGTGACGATTACCCTTGAAGATTGGGTTAAGCAAGCGGGACGATTATTAAAGCGCAAAGGACGCTTGTACATCGTTCATCGACCAGAACGACTTGATGATCTATTTGATACTTTACTTCGTTATCATTTTTCAGTACACCGAATTCAATTTATTCATCCGAAGCCCGATCGCAATGCGAATGGCGTTTTAATGGAGGCCATTTACCACGGGGGAAGAAATGGGGTTCGTGTGGAACCGCCAATGGTGGTTCACCAAGCGAATGGTGATTATACCGAAGCGATGTTGGAGATTTATCAACATGGCTAATTATTATTTTTATGTGCTTTATTGTAAAGATGGAACACTTTATGCAGGGTTTACGACCGATTTAGAGCGGCGGCTGGCTGCGCACAATAGTGGACGTGGTGCCAAGTATACTCGTGTTCGATCACGTCGTCCGGCGAAACTTATTTATAGTGAACAATGGTCGAGTAAATCCTTAGCGATGCAAGCAGAAGCCCGCTTTAAGCAACTGAGCCGCTCTCAAAAAGAAGCATACTTAAAGGAAGCTGGCTGTAACATCCAATATCAGGTGCAGCGAGTGCACCGCGATTGTCGATCGAGTGAGGAGGAGATTTAAGTGAAGATTCAATCGAGTTATCAAAGCTCCGGCGGTAAGCTCTATTTAGTGCCCACTCCGATTGGGAATCTCGATGATATGACTTATCGAGCCATTCAGGTGCTAAAGGAAGTCGATTTTATCTTAGCGGAGGATACGCGACACTCCATCCATCTGCTCAATCACTTTGAAATTCAGACGCCAATGCACAGTCACCATGCCCATTCTCATCAAGGTGAGATCGAGCGTTGGCTTGAACAGTTAGCGCAAGGACGCTCGATTGCTTTAATTAGTGATGCCGGGATGCCGCTTATTAATGATCCGGGGCACGAACTTGTTCAAGCAGCTATCGATCGAGATTATGCGGTAATTGCGTTGCCAGGCGCGACCGCGGCTTTAACGGCATTAGTTGCATCGGGGATGATGCACGAACATTTCACCTACTACGGTTTTGTCCCACGCAAAGCGAGCGAACGAGAAATTCTCTGGCAGCAAATTGCTCAACGTCAAGAGACAGCACTACTTTATGAATCACCTTACCGGATTAAATCGGTCGTTCGATCTATCGTTCAGACCTTGGGAGATTCGGTAGCGATTGTGATAGCCCGAGAATTGACCAAACGTTACGAGACGTATTTGCGCGGTGCAGCAGGAGAAATATTGGCTTATCTTGAGGCAACACCAATTAAAGGTGAAATTGTACTATTGATTGATGGTAGTACGGCTGTTCAGCCAACAGTTGATGCCATGGAAGAGCTGAGTTTGAAAGATTATGTCCAGCATTTAATGGAAGAAGAAGGGTTGACCGCTAAGCAAAGTATTAAAGAAGTTGCTAAACGTAGAGATGTTCGTAAGCAAGAAGTTTATGCAGCTTATCACGAAATAACCTAAGGTGAGCGCAATATGTTTTTATATGTTGGAATATTATTATTAGCGATTGCATTGTACGGCGCTTTGCGAAAGTCGAGTTGGCTCTTTAGCAAAGGGTATTTGATGTTTGCTTTGATTTGTTTTTGGCTCGAAGCGACGTTGTGGTTCAGTCGACACGAGGTGCCCGTCTATAATCGAATTATGACGGTCCTTTATGCGGTGACGTCACTCTGTTTACCTTTATTTATTATTGCATTGAACTGGGTAATGATTTCACGTCGCCATAGTTATTTAATCAAATCAAAAACTCGGACGTATTTATCCCTCTTTTTTGCAAGCTCGATTATCGTGTCAGTTATTTTATCGTTAGGTTTATTAGTAGGGAATCAGCCAAGTCTCGTGATGCGATTTATCCAAATTTACTTTTGGATTGGGTATTATTATCTCTGTACCTTTATAATGTATCTGCTTTTCAATTTGTTATTATACTGGCGAAGATGGCCGAACTCAGCAGATGTATTGATGGTACTAGGTAGCAAATTAAATCCCGATACAACCTTATCTTCGACCTTGATCAATCGACTGGACCTGGCGCTCGATTTGTATCAACACTATCCTGAAGCTCAGATTATTGTGACGGGAGGTTGTCATCAAGGACAGTCAGTCAGTGAAGGAGAGCGGATGGCACAGTACTTGATACAACGAGACGTTCCTGAGGAACAAATTACGATTGAGAGTCAGGCCCAACATACTTACGATAATATTGTGAATACCCAGTCCTTGATAGACATACCAAATAAACAAGTTGTCGGTGTGACAAGTTGGTATCATTTGATGCGCGCATCCTACTTAGCATGTCGTGAACAATTGGATGCTGAATGGGTCGGCGCGATGGAGATGGGGCGCTGGCCAGTGTATGCGATGGTTAGAGAATTTGTCGGATTTTTATCGCTACATAGTGAGTTGAACTTATTGCTGATGACCTTGATGATTATTTATCAATTATTTTCAAATTAAAAGACTGAGTGATCATTTAACGCATAATGCGAGAAACGATCACTCAGTCTTTTTTTAATGTAAATTATTTTTTGCGTAATTCTACTAAAATATCTTGCAATAATTCGGCCTCTGAAGGTCCAGCCGGAGTTTCGTCTGGAGTAACAATTTTCTTGCCTTGGACACGTTCTAAAGCTTTTAATGTTAAGTATAAGAAGAAAGCAATTAGAATAAAGTTAATTACAGCTTGAATAAAGTTACCAATTCCGATCGAAGTGTTGCCGATTGTAAATGCTAATTGGCTAACATCTGCGGCTCCGGTTAAAGAGACAATGAGTGGCATAAAAATATCATCAACTAACGAATTAACAATCGCTGTGAATGAAGCCCCCATAATAATACCTGTAGCCATTGTGATGATATTATCATTCGCAATGAATTTCTTAAACTCTTTCCACATATGTATAATCTTCCTTTCAATCTATAGAACTTTAACTTAATTATGACAGAGGCTAGATGAAATATCAATTGTTATGGTAAGTGTAAACTCATATTTCTACTGAGGTTGAATATATTTTTCAATAGGATAGTCTGTTTCATTAATCTCCCATTGATGGTGTAATACTCGTTGGCTCCATTGATAGCCGATATAAGGACCGCTCGTTAAGCCAGAAGAGCCAAGACCGCTCACAGCCCAAACGTTCGCAAGTTGTGGAACTTGGCCGAGTAGTACAGAGTAATCTGAAGTTTGTCCACGTGTTCCAATACGAATTTTACTTGCTGCATCAAGGGTGAAGGGGTGTCCTTCAATCCACTGATTGGCTTCATCAAGTAAATCTTGCAGTGGTTCGTAATCCGGTTCTAAATCAAAGCCCGCTTCGTTCTCGTGAGTCGCCCCGATAATTAATTCTCCGTTGTTGAATGGAATAATATCGCCTTGGCCAAAAGGCATCACCACCGGCCAATGTTGATTACACCAAGCGCCCGATTGGTACACGAGGAGTTGGCCTTTTTGAGGATGAATATCAACTTGGTATCCTAAAGGTTCTAAAAGTTCGGGTAGCCATGCTCCGACGCTTAATAAGAGTTGATCAAATTGAAATAAAGTATCACCGGTGTCTACTTGAATTTGGCCATCCGTTGACTTTAAGCGAACGCGTTGATTGTGTAGAGTCCCGCCATAATGTTCAATGGCTTGACGTAATATCGCAATCAACCTTTCGCCGTGAACCCGTCCACCGCCACTGACCCAAGTTGCTGGAAATTCTGAATTAACCAATGGGAAGTATGGAGAAATTTCTTCGGAAGTTAAGGACTTAATTTCACCAATACTTGGTGAATCAGTAATTTTTTCACGGTATTGATCGACATCTTGTTGAATGCGTCGTTCAGTTTTTCGAATTAAGAGGGCGCCGTCCACTTGATAGATTTCATCCGCAGGATAACCATCTTCAATCAAATCATGGGTCAATTGATGATAAAACTCAGCCCCTCTGCGAACGAGCTGATACCAAGCCTGATTTCGTCGTAATGAAAACCACGGACAAATAATGCCAGCTGCAGCTTTCGTTGCTTGTCCGGTATCATCATCAAATAAGTGTACTTTAACCCCATTGCGAGCAAGGTAATAAGCGGCTGTCGCTCCGACAATACCCCCACCAACAATTCCTACTTCCATATAAGAACCTCCTTAATTTGTTATAGAAACATTTGTTTAAATCAATAGCTATGTATCTCGGCTTAAACGTTTAAGCGATTGTGCCACCGACAAGATTCAGATCGGTCTGATAATGGACGATGGTATTTAAGGCAATGACTAAACCGTGAGTAATATCATCGAGTGCCATTGAAGGTTGATTCGATTTTTGGACGACTTGTTCGGGAATATACGGAACATGAATAAATCCGCCACGAGCTTCGGGGTATGACTTTGTAAGAATGTCCAAGATACCATACATCAAATGGTTACAGACAAAGGTTCCAGCGGAATTTGAGACCGAAGCAGGGATGCCAGCGGCACGAAGTTGGTGTACAATAGCTTTAATCGGTAACGTTGAGAAATAAGCTGCTGGACCGTCCTTTCGAATGGGTTGATCGATGGGTTGTTGCCCGAGGTTATCTTTAATTAGCGCATCGTCCAGGTTAATCGCCACTCGTTCAGGGGTGATTCCATATCGTCCACCTGCTTGACCTATAGCAACCACAATATCCGGTTGTTCGGCTTGAATCACAGCTTCAACCCGTCCAATGGCTTGGTTGAAAGCAGTAGGGACTTCCAGTTTAATTAAGTCTGCTTTAATCATTGCAGGATCGAGTTGGCGAATGGCTTCTAAGACGGGGTTCACTTTCTCTTGATTAAAAGGTTCAAATGCGGTTATTAATATTTTCATCGATGAGTTCTCCAATCACAAATAAAATCGAATGATCCATTATTTCCATCATACTTTACTACGACCATAGAAACAATCTTTAGAAAGGAATATGAGATGCAATCTATCACAGAACAGTTTGTTCGCCAATATTTTCCCAAGCGAAACCAGAAAAGTCACAAAGGGATGTATGGTAACGTCTTATGCATTGGCGGCAATGAATCAATGGGCGGTGCGATTATATTAGCGTCAGGCGCAGCGCTTTATAGTGGAGCTGGAACAGTGACTTGTGCGACAGACGCAGTCAACCGAACAGCACTTCACGCGCGCTATCCCGAAGTGATGTGGCTTGATTGGCAGGAAATCTGCTCAGGTGATTTGAGTCGCTACCAAGTAATCTTAATCGGGGCGGGCATGGGACAAAGTGATTTTGCGAAACAGTTGTTTGAAACAGTGCTACAGACTGTTACGCGGTCACAATGCTTAATTATTGATGCGGAGGGGTTGAATTTATTAGCGAATCGTTTACCTTTACTATCGACTTGCCAAGCCCTACGAATCGTCCTAACCCCTCATCGCATCGAGTGGCAACGGATCAGTGGGATCGGACCTGAACAAGAAGCAATTCAAGTGCATCAAAGAGCGGTTCAATCGCTGAATGCTACCGTCGTCTTAAAAGGTGCACCGACCCAAGTCTACCTAGGTGAACAAGTATGGCAGAATACGACTGGAAATCCAGGACAATCCGTTGGTGGAATGGGCGATACTTTAGCAGGGATGGTTGCCGGAATGTTAGCCCAAAATTCATCGGAACCATGGAGCATTCTCAATGCAGTGTATCTTCATAGTTATATTGCTGATCAGCTGGCAAAGAATCAATATATTTGCCTACCAAGTCGAATCATTGATGCGATTCCAGAAACAATGAGGCATTTTTCACAATATTCAAAGGGATTCAATGATTAATGATTTATTTTTGACGGCGCTCGTGTTACAATAAAATGGTGTATCTATGCCAAAATGATAGGTTATAATATATATGAAGGACTACTTGCACAAAGGAGATTATTAAATGGCAAATTTTCTTAAAAATTTAATTGAAAATGATAAAGGAGAACTTCGCCGTACAAGTAAGATGGCGGACCAAGTTATTGCTCTAGAACCGCGTTTCGCACAAATGAGCGATGAAGAATTACGCGGTATGACAGCCGAATTTAGAGAGCGTTTAGCTAAAGGTGAAACACTCGACGATATTTTAGTTGAAGCTTTTGCAGTAACTCGTGAAGCTGCGCGTCGTGTGCTAGGATTATTCCCTTACAAGGTACAAATTCAAGGTGGGATTATTTTACACGAAGGAAATATTGCTGAGATGAAGACCGGGGAAGGAAAAACCTTAACCGAAACCATGCCTGTTTACTTAAACGCGCTTGATGGCAAAGGAGTTCACGTTGTTACCGTAAACGAGTACTTAGCAACACGTGACTCGGCAGAGATGGGGGAAGTTTACCGTTTCTTAGGTTTAACCGTAGGACTTAACTTAAACTCCATGAATGCGAATGAAAAACGCGAAGCATACTTATGCGATATTACGTATAGTACAAATAATGAGTTAGGGTTCGACTACTTACGTGACAACATGGTTGTTTATGAGAACCAAATGGTTCAACGCCCATTGCACTATGCGATTGTTGACGAGGTAGACTCCATCTTAATTGACGAAGCTCGTACACCATTAATTATTTCGGGTCAATCCGGAAAATCAACGGCACTTTATACGCGTGCAGACTATTTTGTGAAAGGTCTAAAAGAAGACGAGGACTATACGATTGATATTACGTCAAAATCCATTGCCTTAACGGATACGGGCGTGGATAAGGCAGAGCGTGTGTTCCGATTAGAAAACTTATACGATGTGGATAATACTGCACTTGTACACCATATCGACCAAGCACTCCGTGCCAACTACATTATGTTATTAGATATTGATTATGTCGTCGATGAAGGCGAAGTAAAAATCGTCGATCCATTTACCGGACGGATTATGGACGGACGTCGCTATTCTGATGGATTACACCAAGCAATTGAGGCTAAAGAAGCGGTTGAGATTCAAGATGAATCGAAGACTATGGCGACAATTACCTTCCAGAACTACTTCCGTATGTACGATAAACTAGCTGGAATGACCGGGACTGCAAAGACGGAAGAAGAAGAATTCCGTGAAATCTATAATATGAACGTCGTTCAAATTCCGACAAACCGTCCAATTGCCCGTAAAGACTATTCAGATTTACTATATCCGAACTTGAGATCAAAGTTCTCAGCGGTTGTAAAAGATATTAAAGAACGCCACGAAAAGGGCCAACCAATCTTAGTCGGGACCGTAGCAGTTGAAACGTCCGAACACTTATCTCATCTACTTGATCAAGCGGGTGTACCCCACGAAGTCTTAAACGCGAAAAACCACTTCAAAGAAGCGGAAATTATATTACAAGCAGGGCAACGTGGTGCCGTAACCATCGCGACGAACATGGCTGGACGTGGAACGGACATTAAATTAGGTAGCGGTGTGAAAGAACTCGGAGGTCTTTGTGTTATTGGGACTGAGCGTCACGAAAGTCGTCGGATTGATGACCAGTTACGTGGACGTTCAGGACGTCAAGGGGACCCAGGTGAGTCACAATTCTACTTATCTCTTGAAGATGACTTAATGCGACGTTTTGGATCAGAAAGAATTCAAGGCTTATGGGAACGTCTCAATGACGGTGAACATGAGGATGAAGACTTAGCGATTCAAAGTGGTATGCTCAGTCGTCAAGTAGAATCTGCTCAAAAACGAGTTGAAGGAAATAACTATGACACACGTAAAAACGTTCTAGAATATGACGAAGTGATGCGGGAGCAACGTGAAGTTATTTACGGACAACGTCAACAAATTATTCAAGGCGATGAACCATTAACGCCATATATTAAAGCGATGATTCGCCGAACAATCGAACGTCAAGTTGCTTATGCAACAGAAGGTGAACGTAAAGATTGGCAACTTGAATCCCTATTAGAATTTGCCCAAAATGCGATTGTGAGCCCAGATTCAATCTCGCTAGCAGATCTGCAAAACAAAGACCGTCAACAATTAATAAATTATTTAATGGGACGTGCAGATGCGGTATACCAATCTAAGATGGAACAACTCAATACACCGGAACAACTGGCTGAATTTGAAAAAGTCGTTGTCTTACGAGTTGTTGATGCCAAATGGACGGATCATATCGATATGATGGATCACTTACGTCAAGGTGTTGGATTACGTGCTTATGCGCAAACTAACCCATTAACTGAATATCAAATGGAAGGGTACGAACGTTTCGAAGATATGGTGTCAGCCATTGAGTATGATGTAACGAGATTTATTATGAAAGCTCAAGTTCGTCAAAACGTTGAGCGTGAGCAAATTAATCGTCCGGTTAATACGAATTAATCGGTAACTCAAAATATTAAAAGATAAAATGATAAATTCATAAATCAATCGATGCTGTAGAGGTAGCTCATTAGGGTTTGCAAAATCTTAACGGCGCCAAGCTTAGGAAGTGAGATTACCACTCAACTTGCTTGACCTCTGAATTCAGCATCGATTTTTAATCACCAATGTAGCGAGGTAATGACTGAAAAAGCGAATGGAGGAGAATAGGATGGAACTCTATGAGATTGAAAATCTTTTTTCAGATTTAGGCGAACGTCTAGCGGACTTTAGGAGGTCCCTTTGACTTAGACGCAATTAGAGAAGCGATCGACCACTATGAAGCAGAGATGTTGGAGCCGACTTTCTGGGATGACAATGAGCATGCCCAACAGGTGACACAACAACTTAATCATGAAAAAGAACGTCTTGCACAGATTGAAGGTTTGATCGACCAGTATTCCGAAGTGGAATGCGGGTTGGAGCTATATCGTGAGACGCAAGATCAAGAGTTATATCAAGAAGTTGAAACAATGATTCACACGCTCTCTCAACAAGTTGAGCGTTTTGAGACAGCGCGCTTGTTGTCAGGAGAATATGATAGTAATGATGCAATCCTTGAGATCCATCCGGGAGCCGGGGGAACAGAATCCCAAGACTGGGGAGAGATGTTGCTTCGTATGTACACTCGGTATTGCCATTCGCATAATTTAACTGTGAACGTCATTGATTATCAAGGTGGCGATGAAGCTGGCTTGAAAAGTGTGACACTAGAAGTTAAAGGTTACAATGCGTATGGCTTATTGAAATCTGAAAAAGGTGTTCATCGCTTGATACGGATTTCGCCGTTTGACTCCAATAGTCGCCGTCATACGTCCTTTGCGTCGGTCGAAGTGACACCGATTATTGAACACTCGATAGAACTTGAGATTATGCCAGACGATTTGCGGATTGATACCTACCGAGCGAGTGGAGCGGGTGGACAACATATTAATAAGACGGATTCGGCCGTCCGGATTACGCACTTACCAACAGGAATTGTTACCCAAAGTCAGTCTGAACGGTCGCAAATTCAAAACCGTGAACAAGCATTGAGTCTCTTAAAAGCAAAACTTTACCAACGTCAGTTGGATGAACAAGCGGAACAACTTGCAGAAATTAAAGGGGAGCAAAAGGACAATGCCTGGGGATCGCAAATCCGCTCCTATGTCTTCCACCCTTATTCGATGGTGAAAGACCATCGGACTTCCTATGAGATAGGAAATGCTGATAAAGTCATGGATGGAGAAATCGATGATTTTGTCGAAGCTTATTTGAAATGGTCTGTTGAATAATTGGTATCGAAATGAAATCAATTTGTGATACAACCTCGTTATACTAGAGACTTCAGCGAGAAAGGAAGTTGAATTATGATTCTCATCGAAAATGTAACCAAACGCTACGATAATGGTGTTGTAGCGCTAGATCATATTAATTTAAGAATCGAACAAGGAGAATTTGTCTATTTAACGGGAAAAAGTGGTTCTGGCAAATCGACTTTGATGAAATTATTATACTTTAAAGAACTACCACAGACTGGGAAAGTGACCGTTGGAACCTTTAAGTTACACCGTTTGCGCCGTCGACGCGTGGCTGAATTGCGCCGTAGCTTAGGAATCGTCTTCCAAGATTATAAGATTTTACCGCGCTTGACGGTCTTCGAGAATATTGCTTATGCCATGGAAGCCACCGGGGCAAGTCGCAAAGCCATTCAAAAACGAGTCGAAGAAGTGATGCAATGGGTAGATATTGCGGTTTTACGCGATCAATATCCCGATCAATTATCGGGCGGTGAATTACAACGCGTTGCGATTGCCCGAGCCATTGTGAATCAACCTAGAATACTTCTAGCTGATGAACCGACCGGGAACTTAGATGTGGCGCACAGTCAAGAAATTGTCCGTCTCTTGGAACGCATTAATCAGACTGGGACGACTGTCTTGATGGCGACACATAACTTGAACTTAGTGGAACAGTTCCCACATCGAGTCGTTTCACTCGAGCATGGACGGATTGTAAAGGATACGCAAGGAGGGGTGAAATGATGATTTTCTTACGTAATTTTACCCGCCATATTCGCGATGGTTTTCGCAATCTATTTCGTAATGGCTGGATGACGGTGGCTTCATTAATTGTGATGATTCTAACGCTGTTTACGTTGGGAAGTTTGATGTTTATTATGAGCAACGTCGATAACATTACTAACGATATTGAAGCAGGCGTTAATATCCGAGTACATATCGATCTGACTGCTACGGAGGAACAGATTGATGAATTAGGAGAAGCTATCAAGCAAATCCAAGATGTAGAACAAGTGACTTACCGTTCAAAAGAAGATGAGCTGGATGAATTGGTTGAGTCGATTGAAGAATTCAAGTTAGTATTCGGCGATAATAATCCGCTCTATAATGTTTTCCTAGTAAGTGTCCGTGATAATTCACAAATCGAACCGGTTGCGAATGAAATTAAGCAACTTCCGTATGCTAAAGAGGTGAATTATGGTGAAATTGACACTGAAAATCTCTTGCGAGTTTTAAATTATATTCGCATCGGGATGGCCTTTGCTTCGGCGGTCCTTGTTGTCATTGCCTTAGTGGTTATCTCGAATACAATTCGAATTACTATTGAAGCGCGTCAAAGTGAAATTGAAATTATGCAATTGGTCGGCGCACATCGCCGGTATGTTCGAGCACCTTTCATCTATGAAGGAGCCTTTATCGGATTATTTGGGGGAGCAGTCGCATCGGGGTGTGTATACTTAGCTTACCAAGCACTCCATAATGTGGCGATTGAATATAATGACTTAAGATTATTACAATTAACGCCAATGTGGCCTTTAATGAGCTATATTATTATCGTGCTTCTAATCTCTGGTATCTTGCTCGGTATATTAGGGGCAAGACGCTCGGTAGGCCGACTGATTGAATAAGAGAGAAAGTAGACCTTTTGGGGTCTACTTTTTTTACTGTAAGAGATAAAATAGGGATGTAAATTGTTGTTTAAGGCGTCATTTGCTATATTAAATGTAATATGAAATAAAGGAGAGCACGATGAAACAGATACTTGTAGTAGACGATGAGTCAGCAATCTTAACACTGATTGAATACAATTTAAAACAAGCCGGATTTCAAGTAACTTTGGCTTCTGACGGACGAGAGGCTTATCGAAAGATTCATAATGAAACATTTGATTTGATAGTGTTGGATGTGATGTTACCAGGTATGGATGGGGTTGAATTGTGTCGAACCGTTCGTAAAGAAGGTGTTGAAACACCGATTATTTTATTGACGGCTAAAAGTGAAGAGTATGATAAAGTCATCGGGCTTGAATTAGGAGCGGACGATTATATGACCAAACCATTCAGTCCACGAGAATTAATTGCGCGAATTAAAGCCATTCTCCGTCGCTCCGATACAACCCGGAAACACAAGGAAACAGCGATGAATGATTCTAATAATGACACAGAGAATTCAGAAGATAATATTATTCAAGCTGGAGATATTACGATTTACGAAGATCGCTATGAAGTTCAAGTTCGTTCAGATTGGGTTGAATTAACCCCTAAAGAGTTTGAATTACTTGTTTATTTAGCGAAGCGTCAAGGTAGAATATTAAGTCGCGAGCAATTATTAAGTAATATTTGGCAGTTTGATTATGCCGGGGAATCTCGTATTGTCGATGTTCATATAAGTCATTTACGTGAAAAAATCGAACGCAACTCAAAAAAGCCGGAATATATTAAGACGGTTAGGGGATTTGGCTATAAATTTGAGGTGCCTAGCGTATGAGCCAGTCCGTAACATTCCCAGTACGTAGAAAAATTCGTTTAGTTTATGGTATGTTGCTACTGCTTATTATCCTAATTGCTTTAGGCTTTAATGATCAATCGTATCGTTGGATGAATCATTATTTATTCGAACAAACTAAAAATGAAGGTGAACGTATCGAACAATTAAACCTTCCAATGGAGCAAGCTTTGGAAAGTGACCTTGCAAAAGAACTTCCGGTATATAAGCGAATTCAGCGCGGTGTGCAATTACTCAATGGAACGACTTATGGTGAAATCCCATCTGAACGGTATCAGGATCAGGATGAAGCGATTAAGCGAGATCGGGACGGCGTTTTAATACGTGTTCCATTCAATTTACCACAAGCGCAAGGGTATTATTATCAATTTTATCCGAACTATGTATTAAAAAGCCAGTTTCAAAAAGAATATTGGTTGCGCTATGGAATGATAGGGCTTATAGGGTTAGGCTTGGTGTTACTCTTTATAGTTTACCGTTATCTAATCGTTCAGTGGATACAAAGTTTAGTTGTCCGCCTTCAAAATATGATGGAAGAAGATGGAGATTATCAGTATCAACCGGTTGGCTATCCTGCAATGGACCGGTTGGATCAATCTATCCATCAGCTAGTTCATACGAAGCATGAAGAAGTATCCGAACTACACTCGAAGTTAAATCAGCTCCAACTTTTAATTAATCATCTCAATCTCGGAGTCATCCAATTGGATCCATCAGGGAAAGTTGTGTTGATGAACCCCTTTGCAGCGCGATTATTAGCGATTGATACGCCTTTATTGCATCAACATTATCAAGTTTTAATTAAGAGTCGTACTTTAGTTGAAATGATCCAACAAACTAAGCAACATGAAGTGACATTGCATCGAGAAATTGAATTGTACGTTCCAACTTTTAAACAGATTGATGTAACGATTTTGCCGGACCGCTTGAAAAAGGGAGATCGCCCGATGATGTTAGTCCTTTTATACGATATTACAGCTGTCCGTCAGCTAGAAACTGTCCAATCTGAATTTGTAACCAATGCTTCGCATGAATTACGGACACCGATTACGGCGATAAAAGGATTTACTGAGACGTTGTTAAGTGGTGCGTTGCAAGATGAAGCAGCGGCTTATCAATTTGTAGAAATTATTGATCGAGAAGCGAATCGTTTAGAGTTAATTGCCAATGATATTTTAAGCTTAGCGCAAGCCGAACGCGGCGAAGAGTTAGCACAAGAAACTTTTGATTTAGCAGAGTCTATTTCGATGATTTTGGGGAATTTCCAGCCAATCGCTGAGGCCAAAGCGATTCAAATAGCTTCAAAAGTTGATTCATCAATTACTATAACAAGTCACCGACCATGGGTAGAACAAATCTTGATCAACTTAATTGATAATGCCATCAAGTACTCTGAAGAAAATGGTCAAGTAGCAGTCAACTGTCGACGGGAAGCTGAGACGGTTGTAATCAGTATAAAAGATACGGGTTATGGAATTGCCCCCGAGGAGCAAGAACGTATCTTTGAACGATTCTACCGAGTAGATAAAGCTCGCAGCCGTCATTCAGGAGGAACCGGCTTAGGGTTATCAATTGTGCGTCATATGGTGACGAGCTTGTCCGGCGAAATTTGGGTCGACAGTCAGTTGGGGAAAGGGTCAACCTTTTTTGTTCGATTACCCATCAACGATAGATCCACTCACATCTAAGAGTCAGACCGATTCGTAATATATTCGAGGCAAACTTTACCAGATATTTACATAAAATTTACAATTGCCACGTACAATAGGAATGTAGTACAGATCCATCGGATAGAAAGCAAGGTGTGCTCGTATGCAAAAGAATTTTAATGAAGTATTGATGCGGTATATATTTTTAATATGTGCCTGCATGTCCATTGTATCGATTATCTTTATTTTTTATTTCGTCTTTGAAGGTGGCCTTCCTTTTATTATGGAAGAAGGCATTGGTAACTTTATTTTTAATACTGTTTGGCGGCCAACTGCATCCAATCCATCCTTTGGAATTGGACCGATGATTATTGGGTCCTTTATTGTCACAATTGGGGCTGTTATTGTGGGAGTTCCAATTGGTGTTTTAACAGCGGTCTTTCTGGCTTACTATTGTCCGAAAAATTTATATCGATTGGTTAAACCTGCTGTCAACTTAATGGCTTCAATTCCTTCGATTGTTTATGGCTACTTTGCCTTGCGGATGTTGGTACCTTTCTTCCAAAAAGTGATGGGAGGATCCGGGATGAATATGGTTACGGCTTCCGTATTGTTAGGGATTATGATTTTACCGACAATTATCGGTCTATCTGAGTCATCAATTAGATCAGTGCCAAAATCTTATTACCAAGCGAGTATCGGATTAGGAGCAAATCATGATCGCTCAGTGATGGCTGTCGTTGTTCCGGCAGCTCGTTCTGGGATTTTTTCATCGATTATTTTAGGAATTGGGCGAGCGATTGGGGAGACGATGGCGGTAATCTTAGTAACAGGGAACCAACCGAGAATTCCATCTTCATTGAACCAAGGGGTCCGAACTTTAACGACGAATATTGTGTTAGAGATGGGGTACGCGTCGGGCCGACACCGTGAGTCTTTGATTGCTACAGCGGTCGTTCTATTTATCTTTATTATTATCTTAAATGCGATCTTTATGGTAGTTAAGAATAGAGGAGTGAAAAAATAATGAAAGATAAATTGACTTTAACCCGCGTACTTATCTGGGGAGCGGCTTTATTTACATTAGGAATTTTACTATTCATTATTGCTTATATTTTATGGCAAGGGGTTCCAGCGCTATCTCCGGAAATCTTCGCATGGAATTACACAACGAGTAATGTTTCGATGATGCCAGCGATTATTTCAACATTGATTATTATAGTGATTTCACTCTTAATAGCTGGACCTATTGGTGTTTTCACAGGCTTTTACTTAGTAGAATATGCCAATCAAAATAATAAAATACTACCCATTATTCGTTTAGCAACCGACACGTTAGCGGCGGTTCCTTCGATTGTTTACGGTCTTTTTGGGATGTTGCTCTTTGTGACGCGTCTGGAATGGGGTTATTCACATTGGGCTGGAATTATTACCATTACGATTATGATCTTGCCAATTATTATTTCATCAACAGAAGAAGCATTACGCGCAGTTGATAATTCGTTAAGGCAAGCTAGTTTTGGATTAGGTGCGGGCCAACTTCGTACAATCTTTACCGTTGTACTTCCGGTTGCGATGCCCGGAATTTTATCGGGTATTATATTATCGATCGGACGTATTGTTGGGGAATCTGCAGCTTTCCTATACACGTTAGGTTCGTCATCAGGGATGCTTTCGAAGTTAACGGATTCAGGTAGAACCTTGGCCGTGCATATGTATGTTTTATCTAGTGAAGGTCGACATGTACAGGAAGCTTTTGCGACTGCGACCGTGTTAATTATTTTAGTGTTAGTCATCAATTACATTTCAACCCGACTCAGTCGTCGTTTAAGCCAAGGAGGAAAATAAAATGCCAGTAAATAAATTTGAAATTAAAGATTTAGATTTCTTCTATGGGGATTTCCAAGCTCTTCACAAAATTAATATGGATATTGAGGAGAAATTAGTAACGGCATTAATTGGCCCTTCTGGTTGCGGGAAATCGACCTTTTTAAAAATTTTAAATCGAATGCAAGATCTAATTCCAGGCACGCGCGTGGAAGGGGATGTCTTGCTTGATGGTCAAGATATTTTCCAAAAAGGTTACGATGTGAACCAATTACGCAAACAAGTTGGAATGGTGTTCCAGCATCCGAACCCTTTCCCTAAAAGTATATACGACAATATTGCCTACGGGCCAAGAACGCATGGTATTAAAGACTCAACCGAATTAGACCGAATCGTTGAGGAAAGTTTGAAGTCTGCCGCCATTTGGGATGAAGTTAAAGACAAATTGGATAAGCCTGCTACGGCGGTATCAGGGGGGCAACAACAAAGAATTTGTATAGCCCGTGCAATTGCCAATCAGCCCGAAGTTCTATTGATGGACGAACCAACATCGGCTCTAGACCCAATCTCGACCGGTAAGATTGAAGAGTTAATTGAAGAATTAAAGAAAACTTACACGGTAGTCATCGTCACACACAATATGCAACAAGCTGCCCGTATTTCCGATAAAACCGCTTTCTTTTTAACGGGAGAAATGATAGAATTTGATGATACAGAGATTATCTTTACCAATCCAACAGATCAACGAACAGACGATTACATTTCGGGTCGATTTGGTTAATAAAGGAGTGAAGTGACATGAGAAAGTCTTTCCAAAATGAATTAGAACAATACCGTGATCATTTAACGTATATTGCGAATGCGGCGAATGAAGCAATCTACAAAGCCATTCAATCATTGAATCAACACGATCAAGTTTTGGCTGAAGAAGTCGTTAATGGCGATTTAAAGATTAATACTTTAGCCATTCAAATTGAACAAGAGGCTTACCGAATTATTGCACTGCAACAACCTGTTGCGTCAGATTTACGTAAAGTCTTTGCGGTATTATTGGCCAGTTCGGATATTGAGCGATTAGCTGACCATGCAAGTAATATTGCAGGGACAGTGATTCGTCGTCAAAATATCCCAATGGTGCGTGAAGCAGCAATTGATGAGATTATTAATCAAATGGCTGATATCGTGAAAGTGATGTTATCTGATGCGATTGAAGCATTTATTCAAGAAGATGCCACTAAAGCGCGAGAAGTAGCACTGCGCGATAATGAAGTGGATAGACTGCTGAAAGAAGTTTATGATCAAACAAATCATCTTATGTTGACACATACAGATGAAGACCGTATCGAAATCGCACGGGATTATGTGATTATCGCCAAAGCGCTCGAGCGTATGGGAGACTATGTGACAAATATTTGCGAGCGGATTGTCTATATGGAATCTGGCGAAATTGTAGAACTTGACTAAAGTTATGTGAGCCCACGATGAAGTGAGCTGCCCCCAAAAGTTAGACCAAAAATCTAACTTCTGGGGGTTTTATTATGAGATGAAGCCCAATAATATTCCGACAAAAAGTCTTGAGATCAAGTCAGCTGGGGTTGTATTGCTTTTTTTGAAAATGTATGACAGAAAATATTTACAGTAACTTTACAGTAGTTTTACCTAAAAACTACTTCGAGTTGTTAATATGAGTATGAAATCATATGTATTTCAAAAATTATTAAAAAAAGAGGAGCATAGAGAACATGAAAAAAACAATCTTGAAGACCTTGTCAACAGCGTTATTTTTATCAACATTAAGCCCTGTTGCGGTCTTAGCCAAGCAAGAAGAAGGGCAATTTTCAGAATTACCAGTTGTGGCATTAGAAGAAGGGAGAGCACTCACGGAAGACTTAAGCTTAATTAGTGAAAGTCAAGCCAAATATGTCTTCTTATTTATTGGGGATGGTATGGGAAATATTCCAGTATCTGCGGCTGAATATTTCTTAGGGCCTGATAATGGAAATGAAGGTAAAGGGCGAGCCCAAGCTCAACCTTTAAACTTCTCTCAATTCCCAGTGATTGGTTTGCAAAATCCAACTGATGCCGACCACTATGTGCCAGATTCGGCAGCAACTGCAACCGCTTTTGGAAATGGTGTTAAGATTGATTCAAATGTGATTGGTTTAACACCAGGTTATACTGAACAGACGGAATCTGTGGCTGAAAAAGCAAAAAACGATGGTAAGTCAGTAGGGATTTTATCTACCGTTACTTTAAACCATGCGACTCCAGCAGCCTTCTATGCTAATGTAGAACACCGTCGTAATTACTACGAAATTGGCGAACAAATGGCTTTATCTAACTTTGATTACTTTGCAGGTGGGTCTTTAGGTCGTCGTACTGGCGATAATAAAGACCAAAAAGACCTCTATGAAGTAATGGAAGAAAATGGATACACTGTAGCAGAAACCAAAGAAGAGTTCGAAGCCATTACTGCTGAAACAGGTAAAGTATATGCTCCTTCTGAAGTAATGTCAGATGCGGATGGCTCCTCTATGAAATACGCCATTGACCAAGAAGAAGGTGAACAAACCTTAGCAGATATGGTAGCAAAAGGTATAGAAGTATTATCTACTAATGAAAATGGATTCTTCATGATGACTGAATCTGGTAAGATTGACTGGGCAGAACATGCCAACGATGCAGCAACAACCGTCAAAGAAGTGATCGATTTCCAAAATGCTATCCAAGAAGCGGTTGATTTCTACTATGAACACCCAGAAGAAACTTTGATTGTTGTAACTGCTGACCACCCAACCGGAGGCTTTACCATTGGTAACTCTGAAACAGGTTATAACTCTTATTTCCACTTATTAAATAACCAAAAAGTTTCTCAAGAAAAATTTGATACCATTTTTGCTGAATTACTAGAGGCTAACCCAGAATTAACTTTTGAAGAATTCCTACCAACTCTTGAAGCGAATTTTGGTTTTGTATTTGACTTAGAAGCAAGTGAAGATGTGTTGACTTTTGGTGAACTCGAAGCGGCTGAAGAAGCAGGTGAAGTGGAAGAAAAAGACTTAATGCTAGTGACTCCTTATGAATTAGAGGAATTAAAATATGCTTTTGAACAATCTAAATTACCATTTGAAGAACGTAATGCCGGTCAATCAGATATTATCAAGGGGTATCACTCATACCTACCAATCTCTATTGCCTCCACACGTTTACTTGCCCGTAAAGCGGGTCTAGCCTTTACAACCGTTGACCACTCTCCAGAACGTGTACCTGTTTATGCTATTGGTGCTGGTGCTGCTATGTTTGAAGGAAACTATGAAAATATCGACATTGCATACAAGTTACTCGCAGCTATGGGTCTTTATGAAGGCGGCGACACAAAGATTGACAAAATTACGGTCACAGGTAAGGTTGATGCAAGTCAAGAAAACATTTCTGAAGAAACTAACCAACCAGGTGATGACTCGAGTGAAGTATCTGAAGAATCAAGTGAAGATAGTTCTGAAGAGGAAAGCTCTGAACAAGAAATTGTAGAAGAAAGCTCAGAGGAATCTTCTGAAGAAGCTACTGAATAACTCAGCCTTCTCAACAAAATGATGACTTTAAGCATGGGGTGGGTTAAAACCCTGTGCTTTTTAGTTTAAAGGAGTAATTATGTACAAAAATTTTATCAAGAGTTTGATATGTCTTTTCGTTCTATTGCCGGCGGGTATAACTCATAGAATTCAGGGCATGGAGTTAAAGGATTTGCCCTTTGAAGGTTACTATATTAATCAAGAAGACAATGCCATCGAGGGATTGGTGTTTAAAGAGAATGAATTGTATGTTTATGTAAAGGTCCTTGAAGCTATTGATGAAGATCTGGCAGGTTACGAGGATCTAGCCCAGTTAACGGAATTTCATTCTTTTCCTTATCCAGACTTAAATTCCTATAGCCAGTCGGTAAAACAGGTCTATATGGAAGAATTTAACTTGCCTTTTGATTTACAGGAAATTTATCAAAATCTCCTAAATCAAATTGAGCCAAAGATGTCTCAAGAAGATGTGCTCCAGCTACTTAATCAGGAAATACCTGGCATTTATTATACTCAAAGAGCGGGCTATCACTATTTTATCATTGCAAACCCTAGTGTTACTGAGGTGGATGATGGCTGGCAAGTTTTTCTATTCGGTCAGGAACTTTTCACTTTCAAACAAGCAGGACAAAAGATACTAGATCACGCCGGTCGAGAATTCGAGTATGTGGATGGCATTATGCCCCATTAGAAGGAGAAATCATGAAGAAAAAAATAGTCAATTACACCCTGATTCTTAGCTTAATGGTGGGATCTTTTCATAGTCTAATTCAGGTTCAAGCGAACGAATCTTCAACTGAGGATTCAACAGAAAAGGTCGCTCAGTCCTCTCAAGACGTGACAGAAGGTGAAGATGATCACGTCAATCATGGACATCATCACCACCATGATCATAATGAAGAAGAGATAGAAGACTTACCTGACCATATTCAATCTATCAAGTCCTCTTTTGTCGATCATCATCATAACCATGGCATTAAGCGAGCTAATTTCATCCCAGAGGAAATTCTGAATCCTGATGATTCAACTTATCAAGCTCCTAGAGAAGTAGCAGATTATCAGGGGTTTTACCAAGGGAATCTCCGTTTAGAGGAGCTAGGTGTTGATTTAAAAATTATTTTATCCATCGAAGATGATGGTCTTTTTAACCTAGCATATTACTTTGTTCAAGATGAAGATAACCGAGGTCAACGCTTTTATGCAGATGACCAGGGACAAGTGCGGTCACGCCCAGCAATCTATAACGACTTGGTTATTATGACTGGCGGTTTGAAGGAAGGAGAAGTTGGACTATTCGGTGGATTGATTCGTAAGACCCTTTCGCCGGTTGTGTTATTAGGACAAAGTGGGCAACCGGTTGCTCTATATCCTTATACGAATATGGCTTATGACTTAAGAGAAACTTATCGTAAGTATCGTATCTACCAAAACATCGGTCTTTATTTGGCAGAAGGTAGTGTTTATATCGATGTGAATCATCTGATTGGCTTGGATTCAGAGACTTCTTATCAAGTGGAATTAGAACGATTCGAGGAGGAGAGTGAGGATCATTTCTTAGTAGAAAAGTATAGCTATGAAATCTTACAAGAATCCTTTGATCAATATTTAGTCGGTCATAATGATTTTGCCTTTGATTTTGAGACAGCGAATGACTTCCTTCAAGAAATTTTAGCTATGCATTTACAAACTAATCTCTCTTTTCCATTGGATACAAAGGTTTCGATGGTTGATCCAAGCCAAGTTGCAGTTGACCTGGGAGAAGATCGATTCATTAAATGGGCATTTATTATTGACCAGGCAGAGTTATATCTATACGATGGTGAGTCAGTTTATTTAGCGGATGGCTTACATAAAGAAGGCGGAATTTATCACGCAGACCAATGGATAAAATCAAAAAATTAAAAATGAAAGAATATAATTCTCTTAAAGTAGAAAATAAAGATAGTAGCTATTTTAGGAGGTGTATTTTGTTTTGGTAGGCTTGCCACTCTTGGGCAAGGTTAATGACTCTATTGATGCACTACAAGTAAGCAAAAAATCACAGGTGTGGTTATTGAGAAAGGAAGCCCCTCGCTTAAGTTGAGCCCCAAAAGTTAGACTAAATTTAACTTTTGAGATCGCAACAGTTATGTGGGCTTTTTTTGTTTGAATCAAGGCTGAAGGTGGCATCAAAGGTGAAGTCCGACTATAATGAAAGGTAGAACATGCAAGGAGGCACTATTATGATTCAGAAGAAATATTTTACCTTACTATTAAGTATTTTATTATTTATCCCTATTCGATCGGTTTCAGCTCAATCGGGACTGATTACCATTGTTTCTCGCGAAGATGGTTCAGGGACGCGACAAGCTTTTACTCAAATTATGGGCGTCACCGATGACCTGGGCGATGATATTACGACCTTTGAAGCGAATATCCAAAATCAAACGAGTGGCGCCATGCAAGTCGTTGCTAATGATCGTCAAGCAATTAGTTATATTTCGTTAGGCTCAGTTGATGACTCTGTTAAAATTATAGCGGTAGACGGTGTCATGCCTACCCCAGAAACAGTGAATGATGGCAGTTACCCAATTTCTCGACCATTTCTATTAACATGGGGTAAGGAATTAACGGATTTACAAACTGACTTCCTTTCATTTATTCATTCGAAGCAAGGACAAACGATTGTAGAATCGGCTGGTTTTATTGCAGTTCTCGAAGATGAATCTAAGCAAAGTGAGGATAATAGTGAGTCAATCGTCAACAGATTACCAGATTATAAAGCTAACTCATCTCTTAAAGGAACGATTGAGTTAGTTGGGTCAACCTCTGTCACGCCTGTCTTGGAGCAATTGGCTGAAGCATATAGCGAATTAACCGGCGTCAAGGTCAATATTCAGTCTACGGGTTCATCAGCAGGCATTCAAGCAGCCCTCGAAGGGACTGCAGACTTTGGCATGTCTTCTCGGGCTTTAAGCGAAGCTGAAGATGAGAAATTAGAATCATCGATTATTGCTCAAGATACCATCGCGGTGATTGTTAACCCCGATAATCCGCTAACGAGTTTAAGCTTAGAAGATATCCGAGGTATTTTTATTGGGGGTATTGAAGACTGGTCCCAAGTTACGAAGTAGAGTAGATAAATATTATTCTTATCCTTAAAACAAGATAATTAACTACCTTTACACAACCTTTACATTCAATTTACTCAGAATTAATAATGGGTTGTTACACTAACAGTGTACTGATGATGATGTCAGTCAATAATTAAAAACCAAGTAGTTTTTGTTAAAGGAGAGAATGATTCATATGAAAAAAGCTTTATCATTTTTAACCGCAGCTGGTGTTGCTGTATCTGCCCTTGCATCAGTTTATGCACAAGAAGGTCCTATCACTATTATTTCTCGTGAAGACGGTTCAGGTACACGTACTGCTTTCGTTGAAATTGTTGGTGTCGTAGATGAAAATGGCGACGACATGACAACATTGGATGCAAGTATCCAAAATCAAACAAGTGGTGTTATCCAAGCGGTATCAAATGATCCATCAGGAATTGGTTATATCTCATTAGGATCTTTAGATGAATCCGTTAAAGCTTTAAAAGTCGATGGCGTTGAAGCTACTGCAGAAAATATCAATGCAGGCGACTATGCGATTGCGCGTCCATTCAACGTTGCATGGGGTGAAGAATTATCTGCAACAGCAGAAGACTTCTTATCATTTATCCACTCAAAACAAGGTCAAACATTAGTTGAAGAAGAAGGCTTCATTGCGGTAGCGCCAAGTAAAGAAGGCGAAGAAGATAAAGCCGAAGAAGGCGCAAGTGTTATTGACTCATTAGAAGAATACACACCAGGTGAAGGTCTTGAAGAAACACTTGAAGTAGTAGGTTCAACTTCTGTTGCACCAATTATGGAACGCTTAGCAGAAGAGTACAAGGCATTAACCGGTGTTACAGTAAACATCCAAGCGACAGGATCATCTGCCGGAATCCAAGCTGCGCAAGAAGGAACAGCTGACTTAGGTATGGCTTCACGTGCTTTAACAGAAGAAGAAGCCGAAACATTAAATTATGACCGCATTGCAATGGACGGAATTGCGGTAGTTGTTAACAATGAAAACGAACTTGAAGATATTTCTATTGAAAATGTTCGTAAAATCTTCTTAGGCGAAATCTTAAACTGGGAAGACGTTAAATAATTACAACTAAATTAAGCTAACCAATCAATGATAGAACCAAGTACCGAGCGTACTTGGTTTTTTTATGCGAAGCGTCGAACGAACGTTTGTTTGCTTTGTGTGTTATAATAGAAGGGTATGTGATAGGAGAGGAGCGATTGCCTTGGTACAAGATAAAATTATTGTAAAAGGTGCACGAACGCATAACTTAAAAAATATTAACCTTGAAATACCTCGTGATGCGATGGTTGTGGTTACTGGACTATCTGGTTCCGGAAAGAGTTCGTTAGCCTTTGACACATTATATGCCGAAGGACAAAGGCGATACGTTGAAAGCTTATCGGCTTATGCGCGTCAATTCTTAGGTCAGATGGATAAACCCGATGTCGATTCAATCGATGGACTCAGTCCAGCAATATCGATCGATCAAAAAACGACGAGCCAAAACCCACGGTCAACTGTGGGGACAGCGACTGAGATTAATGATTATTTACGGTTATTATTTGCCCGTGTCGGGGTTCCATATTGTCCAACGCACCAAATTCCGATTGAACGACAAAGCCCGGAACAGATGGTGAATCGGATTCTTGAATTACCCGAACGCACCCGGATTCAAATTTTAGCTCCTTTAGTTCGTGAGAAAAAAGGACAACATGTAAAATTATTTGAACGCATCAATAAAGAAGGTTTCGTACGCGTTCGAGTGGATGGTGAAATCTACGATGTCACCGAAGTACCTGAATTAAATAAAAATTCAAAACACACGATCGAAGTCGTCGTTGACCGTATCGTGATTAAAGATGGCATTCGCAGCCGACTATTCGATTCGGTAGAGCAAGCCTTGACATTGAGTGAAGGCTATATGGTCGTGGATGTCATTGGCGAGGAACCGTTGTATTTTAACGAGCATTTTGCCTGCCCATTGTGTGATTTTTCGATTGATGAATTAGAACCGCGCTTGTTTTCATTTAACGCGCCGTTTGGCTCATGCCCAGCTTGTGATGGATTAGGTTTCAAATTAACGGTAGATGAGGACTTGGTCATTCCAGATCCGAGTTTATCCATTGAAGAAGGTGTCTTCGCTCCATGGAATCCAATCAGCTCGAATTATTATCCGTCGATGTTGGATCAGTTCGCAAAATCATATGGTATTCCAACAGATATCCCTTATAACGAATTGACCAAAGACCAGCAAGAAAAGTTGAAATACGGGGGAGAAGGGACGGCCTTTAAGTTTACCTTTAAGACCATGGCAGGTAAGACGCGGACGGTGGAGCAACCGTTTGAAGGTGTGATGAATAACGTAGAACGCCGCTATCATGAGACTAATTCAGATTATACGCGTGATGTAATGCGTGAATATATGCAAGAATTAACGTGTAAGAAATGCCACGGCGCACGTTTAACGGATGAAGCTTTGTCGGTTAAGATTGCCGGAATGAATATTGCGGAAGTGACTGACTTATCAATTGGAGAAGCACTAGCTTTCTTTAATCAACTAACTTTTGAGTCCGGAGATCAGCTGATTGCCCGACCAATCTTAAAAGAAATTCAAGACCGTTTAACTTTCTTAAATGAAGTGGGATTGGATTATTTAACGCTAAGCCGGATGGCTGGAACGCTCTCAGGCGGTGAGTCTCAACGGATTCGATTAGCGACTCAAATTGGTTCTAACTTATCGGGAGTCCTCTATATTTTAGATGAACCGTCGATTGGGCTGCACCAACGTGATAATTCGAAATTACTGAAGTCGCTTCAGCGGATGCGTGATCTAGGGAACACCTTGATTGTCGTCGAACACGATGAAGAGACGATGATTGAAGCGGACTACTTGATTGATATTGGTCCAGGAGCAGGCGAGCTAGGTGGACAAATTGTGGCGGCCGGAACGCCCGAAGAAGTTAAAGTCAATCCAAACTCGATTACGGGGCGCTATCTTGCCGGTATTGAATCGATCCCGGTGCCGAGCGAACGCCGTCAAGAAGACTTAGGTTGGATTGAAATCAAAGGGGCGAAAGAGAACAACTTAAAAAATGTGGATGTTGCCTTTCCAATTGGTCGTCTAACCGTAGTGACTGGTGTATCAGGTTCAGGTAAGAGTAGTTTGGTGAACTCGATTTTGAAGACATCATTGGCACAGAAGTTGAACCGGGCGAAGTTACGACCAGGTCAATTTGATACCATTGATGGCTATCAATCCTTGGATAAAATTATTGATATTGATCAGAGTCCGATTGGTAAGACCCCTCGGTCAAATCCGGCCACTTATACAAGCGTCTTCGATGATATTCGAGCCTTGTTTGCTCAGACGAATGAAGCGAAAATGCGTGGGTACAGTAAAGGCCGTTTTAGTTTTAACGTGAAGGGTGGCCGATGTGAAGCTTGTAAAGGGGGCGGCATAAAGCAGATTGAAATGCACTTCTTGCCGGATGTCGAAGTCCCTTGCGAAGTTTGCCATGGGACACGTTATAATTCTGAGACCCTTGAGATTAAATTCCGAGGCAAAAACATTGCCCAAGTCTTGGATATGACAGCAGATGATGCGTTAGAATTCTTCGCAGCGCATCCAAAAATCAAACGTAAATTACAGACCATTGTCGATGTAGGGCTGGGTTATATCCGATTAGGGCAATCTGCTACTACGCTCTCGGGTGGGGAAGCTCAGCGGATGAAGTTAGCTTCAGAGTTGCAACGGGTGGCGACGGGGAATACCCTTTATGTCTTAGATGAGCCAACAACAGGACTGCATACGCATGACATTAAGAAGTTACTACAAGTAATTGACCGTCTAGTTGAAGCGGGAAATACGGTCGTTGTGATTGAACATAACTTAGATGTCATTAAAACAGCTGATTATATTATTGACTTAGGCCCTGAAGGAGGCTCCGGTGGAGGTGAAATTATCGCCACTGGGACACCGGAAGCCGTGGCCCAAGTTCCAGAAAGTTATACCGGACAATATTTAAAACAATATTTAAAACAATAATTATGACTTAGTGCAATAGACATAGTGAGTGGTTGACGAGCGCTCAGCATCAAAGGACAATCCTAGTTCTTGAAATGCTTTAAGCTCGGTCGGATCACTCACTTCTTTTTCTGCTAAAAAACGGACCATGGCGCCACGCGCTTGTTTTGCGAGCGTAGCAGGTTGGTAATAGCGTTCTTTTTCAACGTCGTATTTATAGAAATCAAAGTCGATGACTTGGACTTTTGAACGGTCCAAGTATGGTAGGACTAATTTAGAGAATTCTGCGGAAGCTAAATTTAATAACGTTCCTCCATCAAGTGATAACGCTTGAGCCACTTTTTCACCCCAAAAGTCATATAAAGACGAGCTGGAATCTAATTGCAATTGGCAGTTAAAGTCCAATCGATAGGGTTTAATCGCATCAAAAGGACGCAATACCCCGTAAAGTGCGGATAATATACGTAAGTGCTCAGTTAAGTAACGCCACATAGCTTCAGTCATTACATCAGCTTGCATCGCTTTGAATTGCAGTCCATGATAGCACAGTAGCGCAGGGCTCATCTGCACGGCATCCCAGTCTTGGAAGCGTTGGTAATTTGTTAGTGCAATTGATTCGTTTGATCGGTAGAGTTGTGCCAGTTCTTTCGGCGAATAAGTGGCTAAATGTTGAATGAGTTGATCCGCTTTTGTCTGAAAAATAGGTAGGGATATAGAAGAAATAACTTCTTCATTCGTAAATGTTTTGGCAGGTGAAATAATTGCAATGAGTGGTTGCATCGTTATCCTCCTCAATTTGTTCTTGAAATATCGTTCCTTGCTTAATTTTACCATAGGATGCAATATCAGTCTCGAGTACCATGAATTAAATCATCGAGCGTGTCATAATATAATTAAGCTAGTCATCAAGTTAGGAGGAAATGTGATGAATAAAAAAGAGCGTATTATCGAATTAGTCAAACAAAATATTATCACTTTAGAAGAAGCATTGGATTTGTTAGAAGCTTCTGACGTAGAGTTTGTCCAACAACAAGCACCTACCTCTCGACAACAAACTGAAGAGGTGGAACATCCATTCACCTCAGATACAACGAATGCCGATGAACACAATGAACCGGGAGTCGCGATGGAAGATTTGAAGAAGGATGAATTAAATCAACGTCGCACTGAATTAGAAACACAATTAAAATCACTTGAAGAATCGAAGACAATCCTACAACAACGTCTTCGGGAATTTGATATTATGTCCGAGCTCGATCCATTAACGGAAGAGCTCATCGAACAGCGAGAAGCATTGATCGAACAACAAGAAGACCTATTAGATCAAATCGAAGATATTTATGATGAAATCGATGATATCAATGACGAACTGGATGAATTAAACGAGGAAACTAACGATTCATATGATTGGCGCGATGACCTTAAACGCGTGATTGATATTGATAGTGACCGTATCTCCAAAGAAGCGGCTTATTATGCTAATGAAGCCCGTCGTGGTGGTGAAAAATTAAGTAAATCGATCAAAGATTGGGCGACAGATTTTGCGGAAAATTTCAAAATGAAAGAATGGAATATCAATGTTCAAGTCCCATGGGTTAAAGATAATCCATTTGACGTGTCAGACCATTACCCCGCAGAAGGCATTCAAATGATTGATATTAATAATTTGAATGGTGATGTTATGGTGAGTGCGGGAGAGAATGATCAAATCGAACTCAAATTAGTTGGTTCAATCTATGGAAAAGATGAATCAATCGATGTACAATATTTCTATGATAACGGTTGGGTGATTCTTACCGAAGATAAGTTAGCGATTGCCTTAACGTCCCCAAAAATTCAAGTCGATATCGTCTTAACGCTACCAAAAAAACGTTTTGATAGGGTTGATATTCGTACCGTAAACGGTGATATTGATGTGACATCGGTTGAATGTGAGGAATTGAAAGTCAACTCAACGAACGGTGATATTCAACTTGCTAAAACGCAAAGTAGTGAAGCAACGATTGATTTAGTCAATGGGGATACCCGTATTAAAGACAGCCAGATTGATACCATTGTCCATAAGACAGTGAATGGCGATTTTTCAATCGACGGTCAATTGACCAATGCGTCCATTACCGCGGTTCATGCGGATTGTTACATTACCAAACGTGATACCAACCCTGCGCGTATCAAAGTAGAGACGCAATCGGGAGATATTATGTTGGCGATGCCTCAAGCGATGAAAGTCGATATTCAAAGTAAAGCACAATTCGGTAACATTAAGTATCGGATGACTGACACGGAAGAAGAGAATGTATCCGAAGTGGATGGGGAGATGCGCTCGAGTCGTCTTCGCCGCAATCAATTATCGGCAGATGATGGATTAGAGGCTACATTAAAAACACGCTTAGGGGATATTTATATCAAAGATAATGAGTTTAATCAGTAGAAGGGATGGAGAGTATGAATAACAATAAACGTCTTTATAAATCTTCGACAAACAAACAAATTATGGGGGTTTGTGGTGGACTTGCAGAATTTTTCAATATCGATCCAACGGTTGTCCGTGTAATTACGATCATCTTATTTTTCTTAGGGTCTTCAGGATTTTGGTTATATCTCTTATTAGGGATTGTCTTGCCGTATGACTATCAAGTCAACGGGCAAACTCGACCGACTTATCGTTCCGTTAACTCACAGGGAAGTCGTTATAAAAAAGATGTAACACCTAAAAATGAAGGACGTTGGGACGAGTTTTAATCAATATATTTAAGCAACTGCGACTGAGCAGTTGCTTTTTTTATGAACTGAAGATTCAATAGTGAGCAAGGCAATGTTAAGATGGATAGCTCAGGTTGAATATGGTAACATTTAACCAGATATAAAGCCATGGAGGGATAACATGACACGTACAGTTACCGTAGATAAATTAGTCAATACGCTTGCTGTGGACATTAAATACGGCAGTGAATTTAGGGATAACAAACTTTATACAAGTGAGGTTTCGCGACCCGGACTTGTTTTAGCGGGATTCTCTCAAGGATTCCCTCACGAACGAATTCAGTTGATTGGTCGAACAGAGATGGCCTATTTGGAACAAAAAACGGACAGCGAAAAAGAGGAAATCTACCAGGCGCTTTGCCATAATGACACGCCAGCAATTGTGTTTGCACGAGATATTGAGATTCCTGCAAAGCTGATTCCATATGCTCAAGCGGCTGGGATTCCAATATTAAGTGCAAAATCTAAGACCAGTCGCGTTCTTTCTAATTTGACCAATTTCTTAGAACATGAATTGGCTGAGCGTATCTCAAAGCATGGGGTGTTTATGGAAGTGTACGGGATGGGTGTGATGTTAACAGGAACGAGCGGTGTCGGTAAATCAGAGACCGCACTTGAGTTGATTCAACGTGGGCACCGACTCGTTGCGGATGACCGCGTCGAACTCTATCAGATGGATGAGTTAACACTCTTAGGGGAAGCACCGGATATTTTACAAAATTTAATTGAAATTCGCGGCCTCGGCATTGTTGATGTCGTCTCACTCTATGGGGTCGCTGCAGTACGCAGTAATTTACAGCTTGAGTTAATCATTAATTTAGTTGTAGATGATGGTACGGTCGTCTATGACAGGTTAGGGAATATGGAAGATTATGAAGAAATCTTCGATGTTAAAATCCCTCGCATTACCATTCCAGTAAAAACTGGACGAAGTCTTTCTGTAATTATTGAGTCCGCGGCAATGAATCACCGTGCTACTTTAATGGGCTTTGATGCGAAAGAAACCTTTAATCGCAAGCTCAGAGAGCTGATTGATAGCAATCGTGAGGTTTAATGATGATGAGATTATTTTTAGCAATTTCTCGCGTTGCCTTTGAAATTGGTCCCCTCAAAGTTCATTGGTACGGTTTAATTATTGGTGTTGGAATGTGGCTAGGGTACTTTATCTTTAAACGTGAAGGACTGCGACGTGGATTTTTATCAGATCATCTGTTTGATTTGTTTTTCTGGACGATGGTCAACGGCTTAATCGGCGCACGGCTTTATTATGTATTATTTAATTTAGACTTTTTCTTACAAAATTGGTGGGAAATTCCCGCTATTTGGCATGGCGGAATGGCTATCTATGGCGGGGTCATCGGTGGAATATTGACCTTGTACTATTATAGTCGCCATTATCACTTGCCTCACTTGGAATTAGCCGATTGTGCAGCGCCTGGTCTAATGCTAGCCCAAGCAATCGGTCGCTGGGGAAACTTTATTAATCAAGAAGCGCACGGCGAAGCGGTGTCGCGCCAATTTTTAGAAAGTTTGCACTTGCCAGAATGGTTGATCCAGCAAATGCATATTCAAGGGCAGTATTATCAACCAACGTTTCTCTATGAATCTGTTTGGAACGTCATCGGTGTTTCGCTGATGCTGATGCTGCGTCGTTACTGGAAATCTTTACGAGCAGGAACACTGACTAGTTTCTATTTAATTTGGTATGGATTAGGACGTTTTTGGATTGAAGGAATGCGCACAGATAGTCTGTATTTAGGTCCGATACGGATTTCTCAACTTGTATCACTTATTGCAATCGTGAGTGGTATTGGTTTGTTAAGTTATGTAAATCGTCAAAAACAATCATAAAAGGAGTGGACGGGATGCGAGTAGCAGTATTAGGTAGCGGATCATGGGGAACCGCCTTAGCCAAAGTATTAGCAGAAAACAAACATGAAACGACATTATGGGGAATTGAACCTGAAGTTATCGAGTCCATCAATATGCATCAAGAGAACGAACGCTATTTGCCTGAGGCGAAGTTACCGAGTGCGCTCGAGGCGACGTTGGACTTATCTCAGACTATTCGACGAGTGGAGTTGATTGTCTTAGCGGTGCCAAGTCAAGCGATTCGTGAAGTATGTCAAACGTTAAAAGAGGAACTCCAACAGCAAGGGATTGCCCCAATCATTGTCCATGTCGCGAAAGGAATCGAACGTGGGACGGAGCTCCGTTTAAGTCAAGTGATTGAAGAAGTCATGCCACGCGAAACGTATCGAGGTATCGCTGTTTTATCTGGACCGAGTCATGCTGAAGAAGTTGCGCGACGCGACTTAACTTCCATTTCAGCAGCAAGTGAAGACTTGGCGGTTGCTGAAGCTGTTCAACAAGCGTTTATGAATGACTATTTCCGCGTCTATACCAACCAAGATGTTCTAGGTGTGGAATTAGGTGGTGCGCTAAAAAATATTATTGCGGTCTGCGCGGGGATTATTGCCGGACTAGGGTATGGTGACAATGCGAAAGCGGGCTTAATTACGCGTGGCTTGGCAGAAATTACGCGACTCGGTGTTAAACTCGGCGCGGATCCACTGACATTTAGCGGTTTGAGTGGAGTTGGCGATCTCATTGTAACGTGTACCAGTGTCCACTCAAGAAATTGGCAAGCTGGAAATTTATTAGCATTGGGCTTAAATCTTGAACAAGTTCAACAAAAAATCGGCATGGTCATTGAAGGGACAGCGGCTTGCCAAGTGGCACGCAACTTAGCACGGAGTCAAGGCGTTGAAATGCCTTTAACCGAGATGTTATATCATTATTTGTATGAAGATCCAGATTTTTCAATTCAAGAAGCCGTGCAACAATTGATGTTACGCGAAGGCAAGCATGAGACAACCTATTATGATTAAGGAGACGGTAAAATATGACGAATTTATATAACGATGTGGATGTACTAGTAGTCGGGGCAGGTCCTGGGGGATTGACCGCCGCGCAGTATGCATCGCGCGCGAATTTAAAAACGGTAATTGTCGAACAAGGAGCTCCCGGAGGTGAGTTATTGAATACCGCCGATGTCGAGAACTATCCTGGCTTTACTAAAATTAGCGGTCCTGAATTAGCCACTAAAATTTACGACAGTTCGATGTGCTTTGGAGCGCAAAGTGTGAGCGGTCACGTCGCTGACATTGTTTGCGAGGGAGCCTATAAGATCGTGACAGTCGGTGACACAACCTATCGTGCAAAAGCGGTCATTATTGCGACGGGAGCGACGCACCGTGAATTAGGTTTAGAAAGTGAGAAGCGACTGACTGGTAAAGGGGTCTCTTACTGTGCGGTCTGTGATGGTTTCTTCTTCCGAAATCGCGATGTCGTTGTTGTAGGCGGGGGAGACTCTGCGGTCGAAGAGGGAACATTCTTAACGCAATTTGTAAATAAAGTGACACTAATCCACCGGCGTGATCAGCTTCGCGCACAACAAATATTACAAGATCGCTTATTTGCGAATGAAAAAGTCGAAGTAATTTGGAATAGTGAAGTGAAAGAAATTAAAGGAGATCAAAGCGTTTCGTCCGTCTTGATTGAAAATACTGAGACCGATGAACAGTCTGAGATTCCAGCAGAAGGAGTCTTTATCTACGTTGGAATGGTGCCTAACTCACAAATGGTGGGACAGTTAGGTGTAACGAATGAGGAAGGTTGGATTGTGACGAATGAGCGAATGGAAACGACCGTTCCGGGACTATTTGCGGTTGGAGACGTGCGCTTAAAACATCTACGTCAAATTGCAACGGCAGTTGGCGATGGAAGTATTGCGGGACAAGCTGCGTATGAATATTTACAAACTTGGAATGAATTTGAAGGAGAATAATGATGGATTGGCAAAAAGCATATCAAAAGTGGCAAACACATACTGAAATGGATGAAGAGCTACGCCAAGCGATGGCAAATTATTCTCCCGAAGAAGCGCAAGAGGCATTTACGGGAGCATTGTCATTTGGGACGGCAGGCATGCGAGGAATCTTAGGGCCTGGCACCAATCGGATGAATCGCTATACTGTTCGTCAGGCGACGGAAGGGTTAGCTCAATTAATCATCCAACATCAAGCGCAAGAACTCGGTGTGGCGATAGCGTATGACTCAAGACATTTTTCACCCGAGTTCGCCCAAGAAGCAGCTTGCGTGTTAGGTCATCACGGAATTCAAGTCTATCTCTATGAGCGTTTAAGACCGACACCGGTGTTATCATTTGCGGTACGATATTTTAAGGCCTATGCGGGAATTATGATTACTGCCAGCCATAATCCAGCCGAATATAATGGTTATAAAGTATATGGGGAAGACGGAGGACAGATGCCGCCGGTCGAAGCTGAGCAGTTAATGGATTATGTCAGTCAAGCGGCAGATCCGTTGGAAGTTGCTACCTCGGATTTTGATGAATTGGTAGCATCAGGCAAGATAAAAGTGGTTGGTGACCAAGTTGATCAAGCTTATTTAGATGCGATGAAGTCTGTGACCATTGATTCAGAGCTAATTCAACAACATCGATCGAATACTTCAATTGTCTATACACCACTGCATGGGGCTGGGATGTATCTTGGTCTTAAAGCATTGAAGCAAGCTGGCTTCGAACAAATTCATGTTGTTGCCTCGCAACAAGAACCGGATGGTGCCTTTCCGACCGTTAAAAGTCCGAATCCAGAGTCAGCTGAAGCTTTTGATGAGGCACTAAAACTGGCTAAAGAAGTGAGAGCGGATATTATTTTAGCAACCGATCCCGATGCGGACCGGTTAGGCGCGATGATTCGCACTGCAACAGGAGACTATCAAATGCTGACCGGTAACCAAATGGCGGCGATTATGCTCGATTACTTATTAGAAGCCGCTCAAAGCCAAGATAGCCTGCCTACAAACGGAGTGGTGGTTAAATCGATTGTCTCAACTGATCTGGTACGACCGATCTGCCAACGCTACGGCGTTGAAGTCGAGGAAGTACTGACCGGCTTTAAATTTATCGCTGAGAAGATTAAAGGATATGAAAAATCTGAGACAAAACAATTTTTAATGGGATTTGAAGAAAGTTACGGCTACTTAATCCGTCCATTTGTTCGGGATAAAGATGCGATTCAAGCATTGGTCGTCTTAGCAGAACTGACAACGTACCATCAATCTCAAGGCAGAACGCTCGGTGATGCGTTGGAATCGATCTATCAACGTTACGGCGCTTATTATGAACATACAATCGCCATTACGTATCCTGGTTTAGATGGCGCAGAGCGCATGCGTCAGATTATGGCGCATATTCGTCAACAAGGTCCAAGCCAACTCGGTGATATAGACGTCGTTCAAAGTGATGATTATTTAACGGGACAGTCAATGCAAAGTGATGGACATAGTGTGCCTTTAACCTTACCAACCAGTGATGCGTTGAAGTATCATTTAACGGATGGCAGTTGGGTAGCGTTAAGACCGAGTGGTACCGAGCCGAAAATTAAACTCTACATTGCGACGAAAGCAGATTCGATGGATCAGGCAAAAGCCAAAGCCCAGCGGATTGAATCAGACTTGCGGACATATGTTCAATAGTTCAACTTACTGAATTTAACATGCGAATACCTTGCTCTACCGAAGTCTTGTAAGCGTTCAAATTTTGACAGAAAATAGAATAAAGGTATAATAGATTAGAAGTATATGTCCCAGATAAGGAGGGCACGGAATGAAAAGAATCTTAGTAGTCGATGACGAAAAACCAATCTCGGATATTATTAACTTCAACTTAAAAAATGAAGGATTTGAAGTATTAACTAGCTTTGACGGTGAAGATGCGATTGAGACATTCAATGAAGAACAGCCAGACCTTGTTATCTTGGATCTTATGTTACCGAAAGTGGATGGACTTGAAGTCTGTCGCCAAATTCGTAAAGAGAGTGCCGTTCCCATTATTATGTTGACGGCAAAAGACTCAGAAATTGATAAAGTACTCGGACTGGAACTGGGTGCAGATGATTATGTGACAAAGCCTTTCTCAAATCGAGAACTGATTGCTCGAGTCAAAGCGAACCTGAGACGTAATTCTGCAATTCTTAATGAAGCATCTGAGCAACGTTCGAATGATATTGAAGTTGGTGATTTAGTCATTCATCAAGATGCCTATACCGTCACTAAAAATGGGGAAGATGTTGAATTGACCCATCGTGAATTTGAACTGCTTAGCTACTTGTCGCAACATATCGGACAAGTGATGACCCGGGAGCACCTATTAGAAACGGTGTGGGGTTATGATTATTTTGGTGATGTGCGAACGGTCGATGTTACCATTCGTCGTTTACGTGAAAAGATTGAAGATCAGCCAAGCCATCCAACTTATATTTTAACGCGACGTGGCGTAGGCTACTACTTAAAAAATCAAAATGGCGACAATTAATTTGTCGCAAATAATTAACCCCGTAGATTGATTCTACGGGGTTGACTATTAATAAAAATTAAGGGAAGATTATTTGTAATAAGAAGATAATAGGTGACTTTATGAGAAAAACACGGTTTCGTTTCTATCAATCGATTTACTTTAAAATACCTCTCCTGTTTTTATTTATTTTACTGATTAGCTTTCAGTTTATTGGGGTGTTTTTTATTGACCAGTTAGAATCTCAAACGATTAATCAAACGAAAGCTCAAATTAATACGCAAGCGGACTTTTTAATGAATAACGTGGTCAATGTAATGGTCAATAATGCGGAAGATAGTCAACAGACTTATGTCCAACTCAATCAGACTTTAGATACCTTTACATCGACTTTGCCCGTTCGAATTAATGTGGTTAATAATTCAGAGACGATTATTGCGACCAATCAAGGATCGGAGTTGAGTTTGATTGGAACTCAAACGACGGAGCCGGAAGTTCGCAATGTTATTTTGAATCGATCGATGATGGAGTTAGAATCGTATGATAATGAGACGAAAACACCGCAGTATCAAATTATTAAGCCTTTGTTAACACCTGACGGGACCAGTACATTAGGCGCTTTATTAATCGAGACCAATTTAAATCAAGTGTATCAACAAAACAATAATATTATTGATTTATTTGTTCAAGCAACCTTTTTGGCGATTGTCATTGCGATTGTGATTGCCTTAGTCCTCAGTCAAGGTTTGACACGACCGATTGAAGAGATGCGTCAACAAGCCTTGCGAATATCAGAGGGAGTCTACAATTATCCTGCGACAATCTATGGAACGGATGAGCTGGGTGAATTGGCTAATACGATTAACGAACTTGCGATTAAAGTTAAAGATGCCCATGAATCGACCGAATCTGAACGTCAGAGATTGGACGGGATTTTACGGCATATGACAGACGGCGTGATTGGAACCGATCACCGCGGTAAAGTCTTGCTAGTGAATGATCGTGCGCTATCTTTACTTAATTTACGTGAAGATCAAGCGCACGGCCAGTCAATTTTGAAGTTATTAGGTATTGAGGATCAATTTAAACTCAATGATTTATTCCGTAAAGAGCAAGAAATCTTAATGGTACAAGATGGCGCAGAGCAGTCTATTTATAAAGGGGAATTCTCGATTATCAAACGCGATAGTGAATTTATTTCAGGCTTAGTATGCGTTCTAACAGACGTTACCGAGCAACAAAAGACAGAACAAGAGCGACGTGATTTTGTATCGAACGTCTCTCATGAGCTAAGAACGCCACTCACGAGTATTAAAAGTTATTCTGAAGCGTTGGCTGAAGGCGCTTGGCAAGATGAATCAATCGCTCCTCATTTCTTAGAAGTTATCGAGTCTGAAAGTAATCGGATGATTCGAATGATTTCGAACTTATTAGATCTTTCCAAAATTGATGGTGGACAGATTGTTTTAAATAAAGATTATGTCGATTTAAAGCGGGTACTGAATTTTATTTTAGACCGCTTAGAATTTACCGTTGCCAATGATCCAAACGGAGAGAACTATCAAATTGTTCGCGAGTTTACGCCGCGTGATATCTACGTGGATATCGATCAAGACCGGATGACTCAAGTGATTGATAACTTACTGAACAATGCGATTAAGTATTCACCGGATGGTGGCACCGTGACGGTCAGACTATCAGAAGAGCAAGGTTATGTAAAAGTAAGTGTGATTGATGAAGGCTTAGGAATTTCGAAATCTGACGCTGAACGCTTATTTGAACGCTTTTATCGAGTTGATAAGGCGCGCTCACGAGAACAAGGTGGGAGCGGTCTTGGCTTAGCGATTTCTAAAGAGGTCATTGAATTACACGGTGGTCAGATTTGGGTTGAAAGCGTAGAAGGAAAAGGAAGTAACTTCAGCTTTACATTACCATCGACATCTTTTGAAGATATCGAAGAAGATTGGGGGTAGGAACATGATAAATCGTTTGAAGCGACTATTACCTTATATTTTAAGTGCTTTAGTTATTTTAGGTTTATGCTTGTCCTACTTTATTTTCTACGATATTCGAGGGATTCAAAGACTGATTGGAATTGAACAAAGATTAACCACTCCTGAAGTGAGTGAATCGGACGACGAATCGAAGGTGGGGAGTTATCTCTATTCACCGATTCAGCAACGTTACTCGGATATTGTCACTCCGTCAATGATCTATTATCGTATGGTGGATCAAACGTATTGGGTTCGTTCACAAAATACGTATCAATCGATTAAAACATTAATTGAATCTCGCCCGATTCGCGTGAATGACTCGCATGAGACGGTCAATCCTGGAACCTTAAATTATTTATGGGAGATTGAGCATTTGCAATTAACCTTTCCACACCGTATTCCTTTAGGGGTGTTGAATCATCTCGTGGAAACTGAAGATGGGGACCTTGAGGACTTTTTAATTGATCGAATTGTCATCCCTTTAATTCCTGATGAAGGTGGCAATGTTTACTTGATGGATACGGGGGCAAATCGGTTTGTTATTGGACACCTTTCTAGACAGCTTAAAATCGAAGATTTAAAAGAATCATCCGAACAAAATAAAGAAACCCTCGTCCCGATGATTCGCTATGCAGGGCGTAAGGGGCCGATTTATTTACCTGAATTAGCCATGACGCTATCAACTCAGTTGTATACGCTCGAAGCGATTCCAGAGAACTTATTAGTGAATCAGATTTTCCCGGACAGTGATTACAATCTATTAGAAATCAACCCATCGGGAGATGCGTCAATTTATCGCTATCAAAACTATTTAAACACGCTCGATATTGATCGGACGAAGCAGTTGATTAGTTTACAACCCAACCGAGTCGAACAAGGAGAGGCACGGACCATTAGTGATAAAGTAACCAATACTTATTCCTACTTACAACAATTGGAGTATTGGCAAGGGGCATTACAACTCGAGCGAGCGGCTAATAATCATATTATCTATCGGAGATTGGTCAATGGGCTTCCAGTTCGCAGTGGATCGAAAGAAGCCGATTATGGGGAAATTACCTTTCAATTAAGAAATGACCGGAGCGGTGATGTTTATCGCTATCAACAGCCAACGTTATTTCCAAATATTTTTATCGACTCACTCTTTCAAGAAGTGACGCTAGATAATCATGAGCAGTTGCTCAATAATATTCAACAATATAATATGATGTTAGGAAGCTTTGATGCGATTTTTATAGGGTATTACTGGGAGAAAGATATGGAGAATTTCCGTAAAGTTCAGCTAACACCCCAATGGTTCTTTGAGTATCGCGGCGAAGTTTATACTTACGACGAAGTGATGAGCGAAACCTTTATTGATTATTGGTTCCAAAAAGAGGCAGAGGAGGAAGCGTAATGGACTTTAAACGAATTCAAATTGCACTGATTATCTCGTTTTTGCTATTTGATATTTATCTAATCTTTATGCTCTTCGCACGAATCAATACGATTTCAACGTATAATGCTACAGCTAGAAATTTAACCATTGAACAAGAGCTAAGTGCTAGAGGTATCTCTTATCCTAAGTTAAAATCCGATTCACAAGAAGTCCCTTATGTTGTTGCCTCCAAAAATAATTATTTAGCAGCAAACATTGGACAGCTTAGCAATCAAAATGCCTCTGTTGATGGTGAAGGGACTCTTACAAGTACCTTTGATGAGCCTGTTAAGTTAAACTTGAATTTAAATGAGCAAACGACAGGATTGTCTGAAGAAGACCGGACCCTCTTAACGAATAACTATTTATCGGATCCAGAAATGTTTATTGGAGGTCAATACTATCGAAATTTCTGGTATGTCAACAGTCAGCGAACCATCTATATTCGAATGACGGCATATGATGGCAATCCTATTACCGATGGAACCGCAGAAATTCAAATTAATTTAGATGAGAACTATAATATGGTAGGCTATATTCAAACCTTCCAAGCAGATATTACCGCTTTGAAGCAAAAAAGTCGCATGATTACTGAACGCGAAGCCATCGAAGTGATTGACCGTCGAGCTGAGACATTAATTCCTGACGGTTCACAAATTCATTATTCGGTTTTCACGTATTATCGATCACAAGAATTGGATAAATTTAATGTGTATTCACCCGCATGGCAAGTCGTTTATGATAATCAAAATGGACGTTATACCATTACTGTAGATGCAATCCGAGGAACTGTAATTCAACGAAGACAAATCAGCTAAGTATAAAAGGAGTTGAAATGCATGAAACGCAATCCATTTAAAATAATTCCGATTCTTTTATGTCTCTTATGGCAAGTAGGGCTGACAGCGATCCATGCGCAAGAAGTTCGCTTTGATATGAATCAGATTGAAATGAAGGGAGAAATCTCTTCGGAAGGTCATATGACGTTCCGCGAAATCTATACGTATGACGTCGAATTTATGAATGGGATGTATATTACAATCGATCATGATCAACATAACTTAACAAATTACCGCGTAGGGATTGTGGATGAACAAGGAGATGTGACGTATTTAAATGAAGGTTTAAATGGTCGAGAAGGAACTTATAAAACGTCGGATGATGGAAAACTTTTAAAATTTCAAATTTTCTATCCAGCAAAAAACGAACAAGTCCGTGTTTTAATGGAATATACGCTAGAAAATTTAGTCACAAACTATTCTGATACAGCTGAACTCTACTGGGCGTTGACAGGAGATCAATTCGATTCTACTTACGATTATCATGCGATTATCGAGCTTCCTGGTAAAGTAAATCAAGTTGAAGACTTTCGAACCTGGGCGTACGGCCATTACGAAGGAGAGGTCTATCCTCGGACGGAAGATCGAAGTTATATCGAGGTGACCGTGCCGAATAATCCACCGAATCAACTGATTGGTTTACGTGCGATTTTCCCGACATCATTAACCCCGAATAATACAAACAAAGTGGATGCAGCGATGAAAGAGCAAATTATTGAGAAGGAGAATCAGCAAGTAGAAGCGGATCTCCAGCGTCGCGAAGCAAAACAACGTAGTTTAATGCGTCGCTTATTGGCCTTATCTCTTGCGCCACTCTTTACGATTTACGTGGGCTATTATTATTTTTCACGGAAACGTCGCTTGAATCCGAATCCGGTTCATATTCCTGATCATGTCTATTCATTACCCGCTGATTTAACACCGGCGATTATGGCAACGACCGTTTTGCGTAATGAACCTAATTCGGATGATTTCTCGGCTACGATTATCGATATGGCGCGAAAAGGTTATATAATGATTGAAGAAGTTGACCGTGAAGAAGGAAAAATTTTTCGTCGACGTTCTCAGACGGTCCGAATTAGTCCATCACCGAACCTGACTCAGGAAAGATACAATCAGCTTGAACGACATGAGAAATATGTCTATGATTACTTATTACCTGATGATGAGCCGGTTATTTTACGTGATATCGAAGATCGAATTCGCAAAGAATCGCACTTTGCTCGCACTAAAAATCGTCTATGGAATCAGTTCAGCAACTATGTCTCAGCGGTCGGTGAAAAACAACGTCAAGCTCCAGCTGAAAGACAAGTTGCCATAAGCTTAGCAATGTTTAATGTATTTGTATCTATTGGCTTATGTGTGCTCATGCTTGTTTGGGTGATTGACTCACCTTTAGCAAATTGGCTCCAATATATCGGTTTCTATTTTGCAATAAATGCAATCGCTGCGATTATCCTAATGATTTTGACTGCCGCAAAACCCATTCGTTCTTACGAAGAAGATAAGCAAATCAAAGAATGGCAGGGCTTTGCGAATATGTTAGACGATATTGGTAATATGCGAATGCGTGAAATAGCCTCCCTCCCATTGTGGGAAGAGTATTTGGCTTATGCAGTTTCGCTCAATGTGGCAGATAAAGTGATTGAGGCCATGAACCAGCAATATCATATCGAAGAATTACAGACAGAAATGCATATGCCGCTTGTTTTCTATCGTAATCCTTATTGGATTAATCAGGTCATTCGACCAACGATTAATCAATCGATTGCGGACGCCGCGCCAAAACCTGTCTCAAGTAAATATACTGGATCAAACACCGGCGGCTTCGGGGGAGGCTTTTCAGGAGGCTCCTTTGGCGGCGGCGGTGGTGGCGGCGGAGCCAGTGGCTTTTAGTCGATGTTCCTTCAAGTGAAAAGGTGAGTTTTCCAAGTGAAAGCTCACCTTTTCTAATGAGCCACCATCGATTAGCAGTTTAGAGAAGATTTTTGTATAATAAAGATGAAGAATGAGAGAAGTGATGAAATGATCAGTAATTTAAATAGTCTAAAACTCGGCTCGTCCTCGAAGGTTGCTACAGTCGAATTGGATTCGCTACAATTTTCGGTATTAGCGAGTGGCAGCAGTGGTAATTGTACGTATATTGAATCAAGCACAACTCGTTTAATGGTCGACGCTGGCTTGAGTGGAAAAAAGATTGAGGCGCTCTTTCAACAAATTGACCGCAGTTTGAAAGATGTCGATGCAATTTTAGTGACGCATGAGCATAAAGACCATATTCATGGGCTCGGTGTGCTAGCACGACGCTATCATATACCAATTTATGCCAACCGTCGGACTTGGGATGCAATGATGCCTTCGTTAGGTAAAATCGATCCAGAGCTCTGCTTCCTCTTTGAAACCGATACAATGTTAACGATTGGAGACATCGATATTATCAGTTTCCCGGTCAGTCATGATGCGATTCAACCGCAATTCTATGCCTTTCAAAAAGCAAAGAAACAATTTGTGATGTTGACTGATACGGGTTATGTGAGTGATCGATTGCGCGACCAGTTAAAAAATGCGTCCGCCTATTTAATTGAATCTAATCATGAGTTGGAGATGCTCCGATCAGGACGCTATCCTTGGTCATTGAAGCAACGGATCTTAGGTGATAAAGGACACTTGAGCAATGAGGATGGCGCCTTGGCGATGGTCGATTTGATTGGGAACCAAACCAAGTCTATCTATTTAGGGCACTTAAGTCGTGATAATAATACAAAAGAAATTGCGATGAAATCGATGGAGTATATTTTGCACCAGCATGATTATTCTACGACCGATTCCATGCGTCTTTATATGACACACCCTGATCAGGCAACTGGATTGCGCCGAATTTAATTCATATTTTGTTAACAAAATGACTCGAATATCTCTTAAATAGTTCATAATGTATTCATATTTTCGTGTTACATTAGTTTTAGTTAATTAATAGATAAGAGGGGATTCACAATGCGAAATCAACAACAAAATATTCAATGGTGGAAAAATATTTGTGCAGGGATGTTAGGGACACTGGCCGTATTAGTGGTGGCTGGATTGTTTGGTCTAGGATTAACAGATCCGGTTCAACCTCGCAATGTCCATTCACAAGCAAGCTTATCTGATTTTGAAAGTACTATTACCGGTGTAGTTGATCAAGTTCAAGACTCCGTTGTGACAGTTAATAATTACCAACGCGATCAACAAATGGGGAATATTTTCTGGGGCAATGATGGTCTAGAAATTAATGATATTCAAAAAGAACCCGTCCTAGCTGGTACAGGTAGTGGTGTTGTCTATAAAGTAGACGGAGATACTGCCTATGTCGTAACCAATAACCACGTGATTGCTGGGGCTGATCAAGTTGAAGTCGAGTTACGTGATGGTACCGTACATGAAGCGGAAGTCGTTGGATCGGACCAAATTAGTGATTTGGCCGTGCTAAAAATTTCTGCTAAGGGAGTTGGCAATCCAATTGAATTTGCGAATTCAGATGAAGTAAAAGTAGGTCAAACGGCGATTGCGATTGGCTCACCTTTAAGCTCACGCTTTGCATCTTCAGTGACACAAGGGATTGTTTCAGGGTTGAACCGATCGATTCCAGTAGATATTAATGGGGACGGTCAACAAGACTGGGAAATGACTCTAATGCAAACAGATGCAGCGATTAACCCAGGTAACTCCGGAGGAGCGCTCGTTAACTCGCAAGGGCAATTAATGGGGATTAACTCCAGCAAATACGCCTCTTCACAAATTGATGGGATGGGATTTGCGATTCCAAGTAATGAAGTGAAACACATTATTAGCATGCTCGAAGAACACGGCGAAGTGATTCGTCCAGTCTTAGGTGTGGGAACTTATAACTTAAATCGTTTCAGCCGTCGTAGTTTGGAAGAAGAATTGAACTTACCTGAAACGGTCACAGAAGGAGCTTTAATTGCCAATGTACAATCTCAATCTGCTGCGGATAAAGCAGGATTAGAAGCATTGGATATTATTACTGCCTTAAATGGTGAACCCGTGACTGACTCACAAAGTTTGAAACGAATTTTATATCAATATCAAGTTGGTGATACGGTGACCTTAACGATTTATCGTGAAGGTGAAGAAATGCAATTAGAAGTTACTTTAACTAATAAATTAAATCATCAAGATTCATCGCCAATGTATCCGGTTGAAGATGATGGTGGGGAACAACCTAACTCAGAAGATGAGATTATCGGATAATAAGTTATCCACAGGAACTTCGGTTTCTGTGGATATTTTTATACAAAAAACAGAGAAATGGACTCTATTTGTGAAAAAAAGTATTTTTTCACTAAAAAATAAACATTTTTCAACTTGTTTTACACAGAAAATATGGATATGAACAGACTTATCCACAGCGTCAAGTGAAAAGGGGTTCGCAAAGCGTTGGCAAGATAAGGTATACTATAGACAAAGGGGCGTGAAGCAATGAATATTGAAATTATTGCAGTAGGCAAACTGAAAGAAAAATATTTAAAACAAGGCATCGCAGAATATATGAAACGTATGAAACCTTATGCGAAAGTCTCTATCATTGAAGTTCCTGATGAACCAACGCCAGATCAACCGAGCGAAGTCGAGAAAGAACAAATTCTTGAACAAGAAGCAGAACGGATTTTAAGTCGGGTGGGTGCGAACCGACGACTGATCGTGCTAGCCATCGAAGGTAAGTTGATCACTTCTGAAGCGTTAGCGAGCACTTTAGAACAATATGCTATTTATGGTGATAGTAAAGTGACTTTTGTAATTGGAGGGTCACTCGGCTTATCCGAAGCCATTAAAAAACGCGCAGACCATTCGATTAGCTTTGGCCGAATTACATTGCCTCACCAATTGATGCGTTTAGTGTTAATGGAACAAATTTATCGATCGTTTCGAATTATTAATCATCACTCATACCATAAGTAACTCATTAAGTAATTCATTGAATCCGACAATCAGAAAGCTTATAATAGAATTTAATAAACTACCGATTAAAGAAAGGTATGGACGGAATGATTAAAAATATTTTAAGAGAACTTTTTAGTTTTGCAATCACATTTATTATTGTATTTGTTGCGATTAAGGGGATCTACACATATGTTGCGGAACCTTTCGAGGTCGATGGATCATCCATGGAGTATTCATTGCATGATGGCGAGAAGATGTTTATGTATAAGCTCGCTGAACCGGATCGGTTTGATGTCGTCATCTTCCCGACGCCATTACATTATGATGATGAAGAAGAAACGGATGATGAAAAGAAAAAGGATGATGAAAAAGAAACGAAGCTTTATGTTAAGCGGGTAATCGGTGTTGAAGGAGATCGTGTAGCCTATAAGGATGGACAACTTTACCTTAACGGGCATCCCTTGGATGAACCTTACTTAGCGGAAATGGAAGCTGAAAGAGGTGGTAAAGTAACCAATGATTTTACGTTAGAATCCTTGACCGGAGAAGCGACAGTGCCAGAAGGTAAACTTTTCGTTCTCGGTGACAACCGTCAAAACTCATTGGATGGTCGCCGTTTTGGATTTATTGATGTAGAAGATGTGATTGGCGAAGCGGTCTTTGCATGGTGGCCGATTTCGCAAATTCGTCGATTGCCAAATTATGTCTTAAGCCCCGATGCGACGCAAATAATTACCGACTAACGATTGCTTTCGCAGATGATAAAGCTTATAATGAACGTAATAATAGAATAGTAAATCACATGACGGTATCAGAGAGAGTTCGGTGCTGCGAAGAACTTCCCACTCAAATGATTGAACCTACTATTAGCATTGAATCAGTTTGGGTTAGCCTCCTTATCGGCAAAGGTGGTCAATCAATCAAAAGATTGACAACGAAGGTGGTACCGCGGAGACTCACTGTTCTTCGTCCTGATGTGGACGGGAACAGTATTTTTTTATATGGAGGGAATTAGAAATGGTTACACGTAAAGAAGACTTTTCAAGATGGTATTTAGATACGATTCAGCAAGCAGATTTAATGGATTATTCACCGGTGAGAGGGTGTATGATTTTCAAGCCGAACGGCTATGAGTTATGGGAACATATTCAAGAAGCATTTAACAAGCGCTTTAAGGAAGAAGGCGTACGTAATGCGTATTTCCCTATGTTGATTCCAGAACATTTCTTCCAAAAAGAAAAAGATCATATTGAAGGATTCTCACCAGAATTACCTTGGGTGACGGAAGCAGCAGGAGAAAAGTTAGAAGAACGTCTAGCGCTACGCCCAACATCTGAAACGGTAATTGGAGACGCTTATTCGCGTTGGATTCAGTCTTACCGTGACTTACCATTAGAGATTAACCAATGGGCGAACGTTTTCCGTTGGGAAAAACGTACTTTGCCATTCCTACGTACGAGTGAATTTTTATGGCAAGAAGGGCATACGGTTCATGCGACAGCAGAAGAGGCTGAGGCACGGACACAACGAATGTTAGATATTTATGCCGAAGAAGTAGAAGGTTTACTGGCAATCCCAGTCTTCAAAGGGGAAAAGACGCCATCTGAACGATTTGCTGGGGCAGAACGAACTTATTCGATTGAAGCGATGATGCAAGATACTAAATGTGTCCAAGCAGGAACAAGTCATTATATGGGAACTAAGTTTGCGGAAGCATTTGATATTCGCTACTTAAACCCAGACAACGAGCATGTCTTAGCCTATACGACATCATGGGGAGTTTCTACGCGCTTAATCGGTGCAATGATTATGGTCCATAGTGACGACCAAGGACTCGTCTTACCACCACGCATGGCTCCTCAACAAGTTGTGATGATTCCAGTCGGTCCATGGCAAAAGAATCCAGAGATTATGGAAACACTCGAGAAAATCAATGCTGAATTACGTAAACGTGGATTCCGTACAGTCATTGATGATAGTGATAACCGTCCAGGCTTTAAGTTTAATGAGTGGGAGCTTCGCGGAGCGCCATTGCGTATCGAAATTGGACCAAGAGATTTAGAAAATCAAAAAGCCATTATTAAAATGCGCGACTTAGAAGATAAGGAAGAGGTCGCATTAGACCAAGTGGTTGAGCGTGTCGTTGAAGCGTTAGATGAAATGCAAGTTCGCCTATTAGAAAAAGCACGCGCGTTTAATGAAGCGAATATTTATACAAATATTGATACGTTAGAAGAATTAGAGGCACATATTGAATCGAAACGTGCTGAAGGAGAGTATCCAGGTTGGGTATTAGCTGGCTGGGACGGAACGGAAGAAACCGAAGCTTTAATTAAAGAACGTACTGGATTTACGACACGTAATATTCCGTTTGAAGGAATGGTTGAACCAAAATCTACGTGTATTGTAACCGGCAAACCATCGAAAGTAACCGTTTGGTTAGCGAGAGCATACTAGAATTTGAGGGATTAAGATGAAGTATCTTGTTCTTGATACGGCTGGAGAGGCCTTAGCCATCGGTGCGATTGAAGGAGAATATCCGAACGGATCATGGCAAATTTTAGCACAACAAACGTTAATCGGAGCCAGGAAGCATGGCGAAACGCTGGCGGCGGTGATTGATAGCACGTTGAAAGTACTGAATTGGCGTGCGCGGGAAGTGGCGGCCTTGATTGTGGGCTGTGGACCGGGTTCCTTTACTGGAGTGCGGATTGGCATAACCTATGCCAAGACATGGGCACAGTTTAACCAAGTCCCACTCTATACTGTGTCAAGTCTAGGTCTTTTGGCAGTGAGCGGATGGATAGCGAACGCAATACCTTCAAGCTTTATCGTGCCAGTGATAGATGGACGTCGTGGGACGGCATATACCGGTTTATATCGCTATCATCAAGAAAAGCAACAATTGATTGCGGTCTTACCCGATACGCATTGTGACTTTGATGTATGGCTAGATACGATTCAGTCACATCTTGTGCCGACGGACTCAATTGTGTTTGTTGGGCATTCGCTTGAACCTTTTGAGGAAATAATTGAGTCCAGTGCATTGCAACAAGAGACGACGGTGATTCAAGGTTGGGGCAGTCAACCGCGCGTGGCAGAGGCCATGAATTGGTTAACTTCAGAGCGAGTGGATGACATTGCGACTTTGGCTCCGAATTATACACAACAAACGTTAGCCGAAAGAGAGTGGCAAGCTGCCCAGCCAGGCGATCAACCATCCGATGAGCGAGAATCGTTGATTGACCGCTATTAATAAAATGCAAGATAAGGAGAGACCTCGGTGCGCCGATTATTAGAAGTTCTTACCCCCAATCGAGCTAAAGGAAAGCATGTCATTATGCAACAGTCTCAGCATTACCTTGATCAACAAGAAGTGCTGGAGCGTAATGCACAATCATTCCGTTTGCGTTTTGCGCTGGCTGAAGATATGGAAACGTTGATGCGACTCCAGGAAGATGGCTATCGAGGCTTTCAAGCTTGGCGATATCGAGACTTTGTCTATGACTACCATCACAATCCTTATTGTGTATACTTATTGCTCGAAGAGGTCCAATCCAAAGAAGTGGTAGGGATGATTACTGGGCGATTCTTAGCAAGAGGGGCCCATATTAGCCATTTAATTGTGCAAACTTCACACCAACGCTTAGGATTAGGAAACTACTTACTTACGGCGTGGATTGAATTGGTGGCACAACATCAGCTTCCACAAATAACCTTGGAAGTCCGTCAATCAAATGAAGTGGCGCAGCAGCTCTATCGTGCACATCGTTTTATCAAAATAAAGGACATTCCTTTCTATTATGACGATAATCAAGAGACGGCCTATTTTATGTGCCGCTATATGTAGGTGATCGGATGCAACGTTTAACGGGTAAACAATTAACCCCAGCACAAAAAGAGTTAATTATTGAGAGCTTTTCAGCGTTTAATGATACGTTAGCGACGTTTCAAATAGAACGCGACAATCCGTATACCGTCTATTATATTGAAGAGGGGATCGGTTATGTGGCAGGTGTAGAGTTAGCTAGGGAACTGGAGATTCTCCGTTGTTACATTTCCCCAGCTTATCGCGGGCAAGGCTATGGCTATCAGTTATTACGCAGTGTTTTGGAACAAGCGTCGTTGGAGCGCTGTTTTCTAGAAGTACGTGTATCGAATCAACGAGCGCGTTCACTTTATGAGCGAGTAGGCTTTGTGACATTAGGTGTCCGGAGAAATTATTACAAAAATCCAAACGAAAATGCCATTATGATGGAATGGAGTGAAGCAAATTATGACAACGAGACGAATTTTAGCCATTGAAACAAGTTGTGACGAGACGAGTGCAGCTGTGATTGAAGACGGGCAACGTATCTTAGCCAATGTCGTTGCTTCACAAATTCGTAGCCATATGCGCTTTGGTGGAGTTGTTCCTGAAGTTGCGAGCCGTCATCACACCGAACAAATTACGCAAGTCATTCAGTTGGCGCTTGAACAAGCTGAACTCGAACTATCAGATCTTGATGCTGTGGCGGTGACGCAAGGTCCAGGACTCGTTGGTGCACTTCTTGTTGGTGTGACAGCAGCCAAGAGTTTAAGCCAAATCATTGAGAAGCCATTGATTGCTGTAAATCATTTGGCGGGCCATATTTATGCAGCTCAGTTGATGCAACCGCTCGAGTTTCCAGCGCTGGCGTTAATTGTCAGTGGTGGCCATACAGAAATTGTCTATATGCAAGATCACCTATCCTTTGAAATACTAGGTGAAACTTGCGATGATGCGATTGGTGAAGCTTACGATAAGGTCGGTCGGATTTTAGATTTGCCTTATCCAGCTGGAAAATATTTAGATGAATTGGCTCATCAAGGTGATGCCTCTCGCTATGACGTGCCACGTGGGATGCTTCATGATGGCTCACTTGACTTTAGCTTCAGTGGCATGAAAAGTGCCGTAATGAATTTGGTTCATAATGCCAAACAACGAGGCGAAACCATCGACCATGCAGATTTGGCGGCAAGTTTCCAAGCCGCCGTGGTTGAAATTTTCCATTCGAAAATTGATCAAGCACTTGCAGCGCATCCTGAAGTGAAACAATTTATCTTAGCCGGTGGGGTGGCAGCCAATTCAGCCATTCGTTCGATGGTGACAGAGTTAATTGCCAGTCAATATCCGGATATAACACTTTTAATTCCACCGCTTTCACTGTGTGGTGATAATGCTGCGATGATTGGTGCAGCAGCGGATCAGTATTTGCAGCAAGGTCGCTTAACAGATTTATGGTTAAATGCGAAACCGGGCTTGATGTTATAATATAGAAATATCCCGTACCTCAGCGTAGGTACGGGATATTTTTTGAGTGAGGCGTTTAAATTTGAACATGTGGATATTGCGCTTCGAAAGCTTCTAACGCTAAACTCGCTTCTTCCCATTGGTCGAGAACTTTAAGTTGCTCGGCTTCGACTTGTTGCAATGTTTGATGGAGCTCTAGCAACCGCACTTGATCATTGATTTCGGAGGCCACGACTAGTTGTTGGTGGATTGATTCAATCGTTTGATCCATCTCTTCAGAGCGTGTTAGGGTTTCTTCAACGAGTGTCGTCAGGCGTTTTAATTCGCGTTTTAACTGCTTGTTTTCTTCAAAATTACTGATGGTTGGGGTCGGAGTCGCTTTGGCAGATTCTGATTCACTTTCTAACATCGCATCGATAGTTTGTTGTTCAGATTTTTTCTCTATGTAATAATCGTAGTCGCCTAAGTAGAGTTGACTTCCTGTGGGTGTAATTTCTAAGATTTGCGTTGCGATTCGATTGATAAAGTAACGGTCATGCGACACAAAGAGCAAGGTTCCGTCATAATCAATGAGTGCTTCTTCGAGGATTTCCTTACTATCAATGTCTAAGTGGTTGGTCGGCTCGTCTAATAGTAACGTATTATCGTGGTCACTTGCTAAAAGCGCCAGACTTAACCGAGCTTTTTCGCCCCCACTGAGCATGGCGACCTTCTTTTCAACGGTCTCTCCTGTGAATAGAAAACTCCCTAAAATACTGCGAATTTTCCACTCATCGACGGTGTCATGCGCTTGCCAAAGTGTTTCTAGCACCGTTAAATTAGGATTCAGTTGGTTTACATTTTGGTCATAGTAGCCAATATCAACTTTAGTTCCAATGTTAATCGTTCCAGCTAAAGCAGCAATCCGTCCAATTAAAGTTTTAATTAAAGTCGATTTACCGATCCCATTCGGTCCGACAATCGCAACCGCATCTTGTCGTTTTAATTCTACATTTAAGTCTGTCGCAACGGGTGTTTCTTCTGCGTTATAGCCAATCGCCAAATCTTCTGCATCGATGACCCGTTCACCAGATTCTCTTGCAGCGCTGAATTGAATACGGGGCGCTTTATCATCTTGCAGCGGTTTTTCAATTCGAGTCATTTTTTCAAGTTTTTTCCGACGACTTTGGGCTCGCTTGGTCGTTGAGGCCCGGACAATATTGCGCGCAATAAAATCTTCTAATTTAGCAATTTCTTCTTGTTGGGCTTCATACTGTTTCATTTCTTGAGAGAGTCGAAGTGCCTTTTCTTTTAAATAAAAATCATAATTCCCTTTATAGAGATGAGAAGTGTGATGGCGCAATTCGACTACAGTACGGGTGACGCGATTCAAGAAGTAGCGGTCGTGTGAAACAATCAGCAGTGCTCCGCGATAATTGCTTAAAAATCCTTCCAGCCAATTGAGTGTCTCCATATCCAAATGGTTGGTCGGCTCATCGAGAATTAATAGATCGTAATCCATCAAAAGCGTACGTGCTAAAGCAAGGCGGGTTTGTTGTCCGCCCGAAAGCGAATTAATCGGTCGATCGTAATCTTCTTCATAGAAACGAAAGCCGTGAAGGACCATCCGAATATCGGACTCAATACTATAAACGTTACGGTGCTGCATCTTTTCTTGCAATTGGTCGTAATCTGCTAAGGCTTGCTTGTATGCAGGGCTGTCCCATTGGTCACTCAGTTGAGCGAGCCGCTCCGATGCTTGCATTGCCTCTTCGCGTAAAGCAATGGAATCATCAAAAATCGAAAGCATCTCTTCCCAGATAGTTCGATCTGAATTTAGGGCGACGTGCTGTTCTAAATAGCCAATCTTAATACCGCGTTGCTTCGTAATCGTGCCACCAGACAAAGGTTCTTGTCCCATAATTTGTTTAATTAAAGTCGATTTCCCCGTTCCATTACGGCCCACAAGAGCGATACGGTCTTGCGACTGGATAGAAAAGTTTACATCATCGTATAAAGTAATATCGCCAAAGTGTCGTGCCACATTATTGAGTTGTAATAAAATCATTTTTAAAACCTCGCTATATTGGTTCTCAAAATAAAGTATACCAAATTAAATAGGAAAGATACCAAAGATTGTGAATAAATGATACAATTATCTCATACCCTGAATAAAGAATGGAAGGAGGCAAGCAAATGTCGAATTATTCGATTCCCCGTGCCACAGCGTTAAGGTTGCCAATTTACCATCGTTACTTGCGGTATTTACATAATGCAGGTAAGAAGCGGATTTCTTCCAGCGAATTAAGTGAAGCTGTAAAGATTGACAGTGCAACCATCCGGCGTGACTTTTCGTACTTCGGTGCTTTAGGTAAGCGGGGTTACGGTTATGATGTGGATACTTTGATCGACTTTTTCTCAAAGGTACTTAACCAAGGGCGATTGACTTCAATCTGTCTAGTAGGTGTAGGCCATCTCGGTCAAGCGCTACTCAATTATAACTTCCGCAAAAATGGTAATTTCCATATTGAAGCGGCATTTGATAACGACCCTAATTTAATCGGTACTTCCCAAAATGGGATCCCTGTCTATAGTGTCGATGAATTAACGGAACGCATCCAAGATAGCCAGTATGAAATTGCTGTTCTAGCAGTACCTGAAGAAACTGCAGAAACGATATTAAATGAGTTAATCGCTGCCGGTATTCGTGGTATTTTGAATTTTACCCCCTTAAGATTTGATGTACCGAACAATGTCCGTATCCAAAATGTCGACTTAACGAATGAACTGCAGACGCTCATCTACTTTATTGATTCGAATATGGATCAAGTAGACGATTATCAAGAATATAAGTACTAACCCTGATAAGCCTCGTACGAAATTGCGAGGCTTTTTTATTTACTTCTTTTTACTTGCATTTTTGACCTAATTAGACTATTATATAGTTATCGGGTTTAGCACTTGATCACATAGAGTGCTAACCGTTAAATTTTTGATTAAATACAAACTAATAACGGAGGTATCAAACATGATTAAACCTTTAGGGAAGCGTGTTGTCATTAAAGTAGCAGAGACTGAGGAAACTACAGCAAGTGGTTTTGTATTACCGTCTTCTGCTAAATCTAAAGAACAATTTGGTGAAATTATTGCTGTCGGTTCAGAAGTTGAACTTGTTAAAGTTGGCGATACTGTGTTCTTCCAAAATTACTCAGGAACAGAAGTTGAGCATGAAGGCGAATCTGTTTTAATTATTGAAGAGAAAGATTTATTAGCTGTCGTCGGCTAATTTCCAGATAAATTACGAATAGATTAGGAGAGATAATATGACAAAAGAACTTAAATTTTCAGAAGACGCACGCGCAGCTTTATTGCGTGGTGTTGATACATTAGCGAATACGGTTAAAGTAACTTTAGGTCCAAAAGGGCGTAACGTTGTTTTAGACAAACAATTCGGATCACCAACAATTACGAACGACGGTGTTTCAATTGCACGCGAAATTGAATTAGAAGACCGCTTCGAAAATATGGGCGCGCAACTTGTGATGGAAGTTGCTCAAAAAACAAATGATATCGCAGGTGACGGAACAACAACCGCAACATTATTAACACAAGCGATTGCGCGCGAAGGGATGAAGAACGTTACAGCTGGAGCTAATCCAGTTGGCATTCGCCGCGGAATTGAAAAAGCAACGGCAGCAGCGGTTGAAGCATTAAAAGAACAATCACAACCTGTATCTTCAAAAGAAGCCGTAGCTCAAGTTGCAGCTGTGTCATCAGGTGAACAAGTTGTTGGCGATTTAATTGCTGAAGCGATGGAAAAAGTAGGTCAAGATGGGGTTATTACCATTGAAGATGCCCAAACAATTGAGACTGAAATGGACGTGGTTGAAGGAATGCAATTCGACCGTGGTTATTTATCACAATATATGGTCACTGATAACGAGAAAATGATTGCGGAACTGGACAACCCAGCCATCTTTATTACGGACCGCAAGATTAACAACGTGCAAGATATCTTGCCAATGTTAGAGTCTGTCATGCAATCAGGTCAACCACTATTAATTATTGCGGAAGACTTAGAAGGCGAAGCATTACCGACATTAGTTTTAAATAAACTGCGTGGTACATTGAATGTCGTTGCAGTGAAAGCACCTGGATTTGGTGACCGCCGTAAAGCGATGTTAGAAGACATTGCGATTTTAACGGGTGCAACCGTGATTTCCGAAGAATTAGGTTACGAATTGAAAGATGCTACAGCAGATCATTTAGGTTCAGCTGGTAAAGTTCGTGTCACAAAAGATAATACAACAATTATTGAAGGAAATGGCGCGACCGAAAATATTAACCAACGTGTCAGCTTAATTCGCTCACAAATCGAAGATACGACTTCAGAATACGACCGCGAAAAATTACAAGAGCGCTTAGCTAAATTAGCGGGAGGCGTTGCTGTGATTAAAGTTGGTGCAGCAACTGAGACTGAACAAAAAGAAATCAAACTACGCATTGAAGATGCGTTGAACGCTACTCGCGCAGCAGTTCAAGAAGGAATCGTCCCTGGTGGGGGTACTGCGCTAGTGAACGTTCAACAAGCCGTTCTTGATTTAGAACTTGAAGGCGATGAATTAACAGGTGCTCAAATCGTGGCACGTGCCTTAGAAGAGCCAGTTCGTCAAATCGCTGAAAATGCAGGTCAAGAAGGATCTGTCATCGTTGAGCATGTACGTAAAGCTGATAAAGGTATCGGCTACAATGCGGCAACTGGTGAATATGAAGACATGGTTCAATCTGGTATTGTAGACCCAACTAAAGTTACACGTACCGCTTTACAAAATGCAGCATCAGTAGCAGCCTTACTGTTAACAACAGAAGCTGTGGTTGCAGCACTCCCTGAAGAAGAAAACCTTCAAGCAGGAATGGGTGGCGGCATGCCAGGCATGATGTAATCAAAACTAATTAAAACTCAAACTCAGGCAACTTATCCCGTTATGTTGGGTAAGTTGCCTTTTTTATGCGTGGAGCAGGAGCGACGAGGGGGAGGTGAGGTGCATGCTACTAAGAGGTTGAGGGAACTTCATCTGGGGGTGGCTGAGCTGGAGTTGTTTGAGCTGAAACTCCATCTGGGTTAGTTGAGTTGGAGTTGTTTGAGCTGGAACTCCGTCTGGGGGTGGCTGAGTTGGAGTTGTTGTGTGTGGAACTCCATCTGTGGGTGGTTGAGCTGGAGTTAGCTGAGCCGGAACTCCATCTGGGAGTGTTTGAGTTGGAGTTAGCTGAGCCGGAACTCCATCTGTGGGTGGTTGAGCTGGAGTTAAAGACTCGTTTTTATTCATCTCGCCGCCTTGAGCCGAACAATCTCACCATCTTTGTTCATCTCACCGCCTTGAGCTGAACAATCTCGCCATCTTTGTTCATCTCGCGGCCTTGAGCCGAACAATCTCGCCATCTTTGTTCATCTCGCCACCTTGAGCTGAACAATCTCGTCATTTTTGTTCACCTCGCTTGCCTTGAGCTGAACAATCCTGCCATCTCTGACCATCCCACCCCCTCAATCCAGACTTCCACACTCTTTTTCCTCACAAAAAGCCTGCAACAGAAAAATTCTGGTGCAGGCTTCTTTTATCCTCAAAATAAAAATTATAGTCTCCAGTAGCAGTATCCAGCTTCAAGATAGTCATCTTTATTCCATAAGCTCTTCACATCAACAATCACGCGCTCTGACGGTTCGAGTGAAGCGGCGAAAAGTTGTGACACCTGGTCGAGCGTAAGAGTTTTGAACTCGTTATGTGCGACGGCAACGACAACCGCGTCCAAGTCTTTCAAGTCTTCAAATGCTGTAAGCTCAAGTCCGTAGGTTGCTTCTACTTCAGAAGCTTCAGCCCATGGGTCACTAATGACTGGATGGATGCCATATTCCTCGAGTCTTTCGACGATATCAACCACTTTAGAGTTGCGCACGTCTGGGGTGTGCTCTTTAAAAGTCAGTCCAAGAATCGCAACTTTCGCCTGAATTGGGGTTTTGCCCGTTTTAATGAGCTGCTTAATCAGCTTTTCAGCAATAAAGTAGCCCATATCGTCATTGATTTGACGGCCATTAGCGATAATTTGGCTATGGTAACCTAAGTTTTCGGCTTCATAGACAAAGTAATACGGATCGACTCCGATACAGTGGCCACCCACTAATCCTGGGGTGAAGCCGAGGGCGTTCCATTTCGTATTCATTGCTTCGATGACATCGTGTGAGTCGATGCCCATTCGGTCAAAGGCCAGTGCTAACTCATTCATAAAAGCGATATTGATATCGCGTTGAGAATTTTCGACGACTTTAGCTGCTTCAGCAACTTTCATGCTCGGTGCGCGATGGACGCCAGCTTTAACGACCATTTCATAGACTTTCGCAATATCATCCAAGTATTCAGGAACACTTGAAGAAACAATCTTAATAATTGTCTCAAACGTGTGGACTTTGTCACCAGGATTGATTCGTTCTGGGGAATAACCCACGACGAAATCTTTGCCGTGCGTCAACCCAGAAACTTCTTCGAGTAACGGAATACAAATATCTTCCGTGACGCCAGGGTAGACGGTCGATTCATAGACAACAATCGAACCCGGTGTTAAATGCTCGCCAACAGTTCGAGTGGCACTCGTTACGGGATGTAAGTTTGGTGTTTTATCTTGATTGATAGGAGTGGGAACGGCAACGATATGGAATTTTGCACGCTTCAATTCCGAAGGATTATGGGTAAATTCTAACGTTGTTTCTTGAATCGCTTGATCGCCGACCTCATTCGTAGGGTCAATTCCTTGATGATATAAGTTAACTTTATCTGGGTTATTATCATACCCAATGACTTTAATTTGTTTAGCAAAGCCAATCGCAATCGGCATCCCAACATAGCCGAGACCGATAACAGATAAGGCAGTTTCGCCATTCACTAATTGTGGATAGACAGGTTTCATAGGTAGAACCTCCGTATTTATTTTAGTTGAATCTATTCTTGAATATTGTATCATATTTCGCTTTATTTAGTATGGCTTTGTTTCTCTAAGAATTTCGGCCGAATAAAGAGCGCACGATCGATTTCTTGTTCACTTAATTGTCGGAATTCACTCGGATTAACCAAATAATATTTTTTGAACATTTTCGAAAAAACAAACGGATCTTTATAACCAATACGGTTGGCGATTTCTTTAATACTCATTTTAGAACCGCGTAATAATTGAGCGGCTTGATTCATTCGCAACTCTTGGATCATTTGTTTTGGCGACTGATCATAGTAAGACTTACAAAGACGGAATAAATAGTTTCGACTCAAATCAAAAGCATCCGCAACCTCTAGCACCGTTAAATTATTCAAACAATGTTCCGAGATATAATCGTACACTTTCTCTGCCAAATGAGGCTCACTTAACTGGTAACTATCGATGGGGTGCGTTGCAATTTGACACGCTTCATTAATTTGCGCGAGTAAAAAATATAACTTGCTAAAGACGACTAACTTGTCGCTTATATTTTGGGGTGTAAAATGAATAAATAATTCTACAAAATCCGTAAAGTGATGCAAAAGACCGGGATGTTGGCTGAAGTTCAATGTATTATCTTGTATCAACGTTGTCTCACGAAAGTAATGAGCGATGCGCTCGCCACCAAGTCCGACCCAGCATAAAGACCATGGATCCTTTTCATCTGGCACATAATAGACATGCTTATTTTTTCGTAGAATAAACCCATCGCCCGCCTTCAAGTGATAACCCTTTCCATCAACTTGAAAGAACCCTTGACCGGAAAGGACCGCATGGATAACCCAATCATGCTTAACGTTATAATCATTAATTTGATTTGGGACAAAATTTTGAGCACCTACTTCTATCAAGGCGATATCTTGATTATCAATAAATAAATGCTTCCAAAAACTTTTCATAAAATCTCTCCTATAAAGCCAAAGATAGCGTTATTGTGACAAAAATTAGCCTACATTGAAAACATTATACCATCAGCGCAACAAAATGACATGAAATTTAGGCAAAATATCATGTTCAAACAAAAAGAAAAGGAATACAATATCGTTGTAAGGGTTTCCAGTAGAAAGGAGGGCTATGGAAGAATATCACCTCTCGAATGATCAGTTGCAAGTCCGATTTATACGTCAAGGAGCTTGTTTAACTTATCTAGGCAAAGATTATAATTATCTTTTACGATATCACAATTTGTCGGATTACCAGACAAATGATTTGTACTTAAGTACCATTGTCGGACGTAACGCAGGGCGCACCTCACCGTGCTATTATGTGGACCACCTCGGTAAACAGGTGGCATTGGATGCGAATGAAGGATCAGACGTTCACCTGCACGGAGGTCACCAAAGTATGAAGTTAGCATTATGGGATTTGGTTGAATTGACACCGACTGAAGCGAAGTTAAGCTTAACAGATCAAGCATCTGAGTGTTATGCACCGATGACTTTTACCTTAACGTATCGCTTGGAGGGAAATCGTCTGATTACAACCATCGAAGGTCACGCAGATGAACCTACCGTAGTTAACTTGACTAACCATGCTTTCTTCAACTTAAATGAATCGAAAGCAGATCCGATTACGAATCATTGGTTGAAGCTTGCCCCCGCACAATTACAATTATTCAATCAATGCGGTGTGGCGACGGGTGAGCTAGACGCAATGTTAACTTCACCGTACAAAGTATACAATTGTACGCAACCGACTCGAATTGAGTCAATGATGAAAGCAGAAAACCCGATGGCTGAACGAACAGGAGGCGGACTCGATTTCGCCTACTTATTCCAAGAGAATACAGACATGGAGCCTAAAGTCGAATTATTCTCGGCCGATCACCAACGGGGTATACGCATCTTCTCCAATCAAGAAAGTTGTGTTATCTACACAATGAATCAAACGAATGGAGAAATTATAAATGATGGAATTCAAGCAGAACCTTATGCTGGAATCACCTTTGAGATGCAACGGTTACCAAACTATTTGCATCATTTCGACACAGACGTTCCACGTCTTGAATCAGATTACTTATACCAAGTAACCTATGAAATAATTTAAAAAGGAGCATAATCGTATGAAAAAATTAACTAAATTAGTTGCAGCATTATTTATTTTAGCCGTTACAGTCGGCTTATATACGCCTCTTCCTGAAATCAAAGCCGAAGGCGAAACGTATGAAATTGGTGTTGCGATTTACCAATATAACGATAACTTTATGACATTATTCCGTAATGAACTTGCTGAGTATTTCAAAGAGTTAGGTGAAAAAGACGGTAATACTTATAACTTAGAGTTCCAAGATGGTAAAAATGACCAAGCAACTCAAACTGAACAATTAAATAACTTTATCGCTCAAGGTAAAGACTTATTAATTGCCAACTTAGTTGATCCAACCGGGGCTGACCAAATTATTTTAAATGCGCAAGCAGCAGATATTCCAGTTGTGTTAATTAACCGTGAGCCACAAGTTTCTACGATGGAATTATGGCCAGGTAAAACAACCTATGTTGGGGTGGATGCCCGTCAATCAGGTGTTTACCAAGGTGAAATGATTGCTGAACTTGAAAATCATGGTGACATTAACGGCGACGGTGTTGTGAAATACATTATGATTATGGGTGACGCTGGGAACGTGGACGCTGAGCAACGTACGCAATACTCAATCGAGCGTCTTGAAGAAACAATTAAGACTGAAATCTTAGGTGAAGCGCAACGTGGTAACTGGGACCAAGCGAAAGGTCAAGAAATTGCAGCCAACGCGTTATCACAATATGGTGAAGATCTAGAAGTTATTTTCTCGAATAACGATGGTATGGCTCTAGGTGCAGTTCAAGCGATTAACGGTGCTGGACGTGAAATTAACAAAGATATTTATATTGTTGGGGTCGATGCTTTACCAGAAGTTGTTGAATTATTAGGGGAAAATCAATTCACAGGAACGGTTCTTAACGACCACTATAACCAATCTCATACAGCTGCAGAAGTAGCAATTCGCTTACTTCAAGGTGAAGAAGTTTCACCATACTTCTGGCATGATTATATCAAGGTGACGAAGCCAGAAGAGGCTGAGTTGAAACGCCTTGATTATCGAGAAGAAAGTGTTGAAGAATATCAAACTCGTCTAAAAGAAGCATACGGCGAATAAGATAAATCTTTAGGCTCCAAAGGCGTCTATACTCGTTGTAGACGCCTTATTTATATCATAAAGGATGTGAAAATATCGTGGAATTAGATCAAGATATTATCTTACAAATGAAAGATATCGATAAAGCATTCCCGGGCGTTCAAGCGCTGGATAAAGCCCAATTGACTTTGCGCAAAGGGACCGTCCATGCCTTGATGGGAGAGAATGGCGCTGGAAAATCAACATTGATGAAGTGTCTCTATGGTATCTATTATCGTGACGCTGGCGAGATTATTTTTGATGGTAAAGACGTAAACTTCAGCAACTCAAAAGAAGCTTTGGATCATGGGATTGCGATGATTCATCAAGAGTTACAACCAATACCGAAAATGACGATTGCCGAAAATATTTTCCTCGGCGATTATCCAAAGAATGGACTTTTCGTTGATCATGAAAAGATGAACGAAGGAGCCAGACATTATCTCAATGAGATTGGTCTGAATGTTGATCCGAATACTCAGCTAGGTGATTTGACCATCTCACAACAACAATCGGTTGAGATTGCAAAGGCGATTTCACGTCATGCGAAAGTCATTATTATGGATGAACCGACCTCTTCTTTAACGGAAAATGAAGTCGAAAATCTTTTTCGGGTGATTGATAATTTACGTCAACAAGGTATTGGAATTATTTATATTTCTCACAAGATGGATGAGATTAAGCGTATCTCAGACGAAATTACGATTATGCGAGACGGTCAGTACGTCGGAACTTATAATGCCAAAGAAATTTCTGTTAAAGAAATTATAAGCCATATGGTGGGGCGTGAACTATCGAATGTTTATCCAGATTACCAACCGCATTATACTGAGGAAGCTGTTTTAGAAATTGAGAACTTCTCATCACCGAACCCTCAATCTTTCAAAGACTGTACGTTTAAATTACGTAAAGGTGAAGTGCTAGGAATTGCCGGTCTTGTTGGGGCGCAACGCTCCGAATTAATGGAAGCCATTTACGGTCTGCGTGAAATTGAACCCGAAGGTAAGATTCGCATGAACAGTCAAGAAGTAAAAATAAAAAATCCAAAAGATGCAAATAAAAATGGGATTGCTTTTGTTACAGAAGACCGACGTCATTCAGGGATTTTTGGAGTTCTATCGATTACGGATAATACGGCCCTTCCTTCATTACGAGATTACTTATCGAAATTCAGACTCATTAAGGAGAAATCTGTCAACGATATGGTAGATGAAGGAATTCGCTCATTAAATGTAAAAACACCAACACGCCAAACCTTAATCCAAAACTTATCAGGTGGGAATCAACAAAAAGTTATTTTAGCACGCTGGTTAGCAACTGACCCAGATATCTTTATCTTAGATGAACCGACCCGAGGGATTGACGTTGGAGCGAAATATGAAATTTACGAAATCATTAATGAACTTTCTCGCCGAGGTAAATCTGTCATTTTAATTTCTTCTGAAATGGGCGAGATTATTGGCATGTCCGATCGAGTGATGGTCATGTGTGAAGGCCGTATCTCTGGATTTTTAGATCGAGAAGAAGCGACCCAAGAGAATATTATGGAGCTGGCAACAGCCTTTATGCCGGATTAATACAGAATGCGAGGAGAAACAAATGAATCAAATAAAAAATAAAAAAGGTGAAATCATCGCCATCAAACCAAAATTTAACTGGAAAGAATGGTTGATTGAAAATGCGCTCGTCGTCGTAATTATCTTAATGTGTATTTATACTGCGGTCGTAGCAAATAACTTTGTCAGTTTCAATAACTTAAAAAATATTTTAGCGAACGTTTCGGTACGTTTCATCATTGCGTTAGGGGTATCCGGCTGTTTGATTATTCGAGGAACTGACCTATCTGCCGGACGAATCGTTGGGATTACCGCTGTAACGACCGCAATCTTATTACAACGTCCAGATGCACCAGGAGTTTTATATCCAAGTGTGGCTGGGTCACCAATCATCGTGACACTACTAGTCGCAATGGGTGTTGGTTTAATGTTCGGGCTCTTTAACGGGCTAGTCATTGCGAAATTACACGTTCCGCCATTTATTGCGACATTAGGGACGCAAATTGCGATTTATGGTTTGAATATGATGCTTTCTAAGAACCAGCCAATCGGGTCTTTAAATACAACCTTTAGTAAATTTGGGGCACAAGGGATTAAATTAGGTGCCGTTTATATTCCATACATTGCCTTTATCGCGTTAGCAGTGGGTGTGTTTATGTATATGTTATACCGCTTTACACTCTATGGTAAACATATGTATGCCATTGGTGGGAATGAAATCGCCGCGGAAGTATCCGGTGTCAATACCACTAAATCTAAAATTGTTATCTTCACCTTAGCTGGAGCATTATATGGTTTAGCAGGGTTCTTATTAACCGCTAAAACAGGTTCGGCAGCCGTATCTGCTGGGACAGGTTACGAGTTAGAAGCCATTGCTGCAGCAACCATCGGTGGGGTATCGACTGCGGGTGGGGTTGGTAAAGTAACCGGAATTTTAGTGGGGGTTTTAGTCTTCGAACTCTTAAAGACCTGTCTACAATTCTTAGGTATTACACCAGAGATGACCAACGTTTTCCAAGGTCTCGTGATTGTCATTGCGGTAGCACTCGATATCCGTAAAACAATGCGTCGCCGTTAATCATTGAAAGAGAAGGCGCAAAATGAAAGATGAACAACAAGTATTAAATCAACTACAAGAAACATTTGAAACGCAGTTCCAATCGTCAGGCGAAGCATTTTATTTCTCACCGGGTCGAGTCAATTTAATTGGAGAACATATCGATTATAATGGCGGCTATGTTTTTCCTTGTGCCATTACAATGGGGACATATGGGTTAGTCAAGTTAAGAGAAGACCGAACCATCCGTTGTTATTCGATGAATCTATCGGACGAAGGTGTCATTGAATTTAGTTTGGATGATTTATCTTACCAAACATCACACAACTGGGTGAATTACGTCAAAGGCGTCATCACATATTTCAATGAAATAACCAATCAATCTGTCAATCGAGGTTTTGATTTGGTGATTTGGGGTAATATCCCTAATGGGGCCGGGTTATCTTCTTCGGCTTCCTTAGAGCTCTTAATTGGGGTTATGCTCAATGATTTATTCAATCAAACCGTTGAAAGATTAGACCTGGTGCGAATCGGGCAACGTGTAGAAAATGATTACTTAGGGCTACAGACTGGAATTATGGATCAATTTGCGATTGGTATGGGTGAGGCAGAAGCCGCGCTTTACTTAAATGTCAATACGCTCGATTATGAACGGGTTCCCGCTGAGTTTGGTGATTATGTTATTTTGATTATGAATACGAATAAACGACGCGAATTAACCAGTTCAAAATATAATCAACGTCGTCAAGAATGTGAACAAGCGTTGCAAGAATTGCAACAAGCAGTTCCCATTGAGAATCTCTGTGACTTATCTTGGGATGAGTGGAGCAATTACTCGAGCCTGATTAAAGATCCAGTTATACGAAGTCGTGCACGCCACGCTATCAGTGAAAATGAACGAACTCAACAAGCGAAAATGGCTTTAACTCAACGTGATTTAGCTACGTTCGGTCAACTGTTGAATCATTCCCATCAAAGCTTGCGCGATGACTATGATGTAACGGGACCTGAGCTGGATGCGATGGTAGAAGCAGCTTGGGCGCAGCCGGCTGTCTTAGGTGCTCGAATGACAGGGGCTGGAATGGGCGGCTGTGCCATCGCGCTAGTCGACCACCACTACTTAGCTGAGACCATTGAACAGATTGAATCAGCCTATTATCAAGCAACGGGGCTACATGGCGATTATTACACAGCTCAAGTTGGTGATGGGACGAAAAAAGTATGCCAAAATAACGAAAGGGGGAGTTAAGATGACAGTGACGCTTGAACAAGTCAATCAAGCGATTCATGACTTCCCACTCGTAGCATCAGCAAAAGGTTATGTCGATCCACGAGATCATTACTATCTTCGTAACCAATTGCTGCGCTTATTAGACTTGGATGAATATACCGGAGACGAGCTTCAATCAACCCATACGGATTTGTTAGAGATTATGGATATCTTTGTCGCCTATGCTATCCAAATCGGCTTGATTGAAAATCAACAAGCGGCCCGTGAAATCTTTGAAGCGGCGGTGATGGATTTAATAACACCGTTACCGAGTGTGGTAAACCAACGTTTTTGGGAACTCTACCAATTGGACCCACCACGTGCAACGGATTATTTCTATCAATTATCTAAAGCGAATAACTATATTCAAACGCGAAATATTGCCCGGAATATTGCGTTCAAAGGTTCAACACCTTACGGTGAGATGGATATTACGATTAATTTATCCAAACCAGAAAAAGACCCTGTTGAAATTGCACGGGCACGAGAGCTCCCTCAGGTCAATTATCCGAAATGCCCACTCTGCATGGAAAATGAAGGGTATCGAGGCCACTACAATCATGCGGCACGACAAAATCACCGCATTATCCGATTGACATTGGGAGAGGAAATGTATGGCTTCCAATATTCACCGTATCTCTATTACGATGAGCATTCGATTGTTTTAAATGAACAACATATTCCGATGCGCATTAACCGTGAAAGTTTAGATCATTTATTAGAGTTTGTAACGCAGTTCCCACATTATTTTATCGGATCAAATGCGGACCTCCCTGGTGTAGGTGGATCGATTTTAACACACGATCATTATCAAGCAGGGCGTTATGAATTTCCAATGGAACGAGCGCAAGTACGCAAAGTATATCCGATAACCCAACACCCAGATGTCACGTTAGCGACGATTCACTGGCCGATGTCTGTGTTGCGTCTTCGAAGCGCGAATCGACCATCGCTTCTAGAAGTGGCGGATCAGATTACGACTGCTTGGCGAGAATATGAAGATCTTAATTGTGAGATTAAAGCTTATACCGACCAACCGCATAATACGGTGACGCCGATTGTTCGCCGGATCGGACAAGATTATGAAATGGATCTCGTCTTACGCAATAATCGATCAACGGATGAATTTCCGTTAGGTATTTTCCATCCGCATCCAGATGTTCAACATATTAAGCGGGAAAATATTGGGTTAATTGAAGTGATGGGATTGGCAATTCTGCCGCCACGCTTAAAACAGGAAACCGAGCAAGTCGCTCAATATTTACAAGGGTTGATTCCGATTGAAGCTGTGGCCCAAAATCATCAGGAATGGGCGTTATCGTTACCGAAAGTTGAAGGTGGCGAAAGAGCACAACAAGTTGTCCGCCAAGGTATTGCAGATAAATTTACTCGAGTATTAGAAGATGCAGGTGTCTTTAAGCAAGATGAAGCAGGACAGAAAGGGCTCGAGCGATTTATCGCATCGTTACAATTATAAGGAGGATCAATGATGCAAGAAGTATTAGTAATTGGGGGAGCAGGCTATATTGGAAGTCATGCTGTTGCGACATTAGTTGATGAAGGTTACCAAGTCGTTGTCGTTGATAATTTATCGACGGGACACCGCCAAGCTGTGCATCCAAGCGCAACATTTTATGAATGCGATTTGCGAGACAAAACAGCTCTAATCGAAATATTTAAAGCACATCACTTTGATGGGGTGTTTCACTTTGCAGCGTATTCACTGGTAGGCGAATCGGTCTATAAGCCACTCGAGTACTTCAATAATAATGTATACGGCATGCAGATTTTGCTCGAAGTAATGGTTGAAACTGGCGTTGATAAGTTAATCTTCTCGAGCTCAGCGGCTGTATACGGGGAAGTGCCAATGGAATATATTACCGAAGAGACACAACCACGTCCAGCAAGTCCATATGGTGAGACCAAGTTAATAATGGAAGAGATGATCCATTGGTGTACTAAAGCTTATGATTTACGTTATGTATCACTTCGCTACTTCAACGTTGCAGGAGCACGTAGAGATGGTTCCATCGGTGAAGATCATCAACCAGAGACGCATTTAGTTCCAATTATTTTGCAAACAGCGCTCGGTCAACGAGAGAAGCTGGTAATTTTTGGGGATGACTATGCAACTCCGGATGGCACTTGTATTCGCGACTATGTTCATGTTGATGACTTAATTGATGCGCACGTTCAAGCTTTCCATTATTTAGAAAGTCATTCAGACAGTCAAATTTTAAACTTAGGAAGTAGCCGCGGCTACTCTGTGAAGGAAATGTGGCAAGCTGCCGAAGCTGTAACGGGCAAAGATATTCCAGCGGAAATTGGCGAACGCCGTGCGGGGGATCCGGCACGTTTAGTTGCAGAGAGCTCCAAAGCTCGCCAAGTCTTGCACTGGGAGCCGAAGTATGACGAAGTTCAACCAATTATTGAGACTGCTTGGCAGTGGCATCAGCGCCATCCAAATGGCTACCAAGATAAATAATAAATGCAAAAAGGATTGAATCGTTTTGATACGACGCAATCCTCTTTTTTATGAATTTAATTCGATTAAGCCCAGTTTCCGTCGACAAAGATATCATAAACTTCGTCGCCTTTATAGGCTTTAATTGAAAGGTCTGGCGCACCTACCATGAAATCTTCGTGGATTAAAGCGTCATTAAGACCGACACTTTCCAGTTCATCATCAGCAAGTTCAGTAGCCCCTTCAACGTTCGTTGGATAAGCTTTCCCCAGTGCAAAGTGACAAGAAGCATTTTCATCAAAGAGTGTATTGTAGAATAAGATGCCTGAATCAGAGATTGGAGAATGATGTGGTACTAAGGCAATTTCACCTAAGTAACGAGCATTCGGATCACTGTCTAACATTTGTTGGAGTGTCGCTTCGCCTTCGGCCGCTTTGAAATCAACGACAGCACCATCTTTAAAGGTAAATTCGAAGTCATTAATGACAACCCCGTTGTAAACAAGCGGTTTTGTTGCGACTAAACGACCATTAACACCTTTTTTATACGGAGCCGTAAAGACTTCCTCAGTTGGAATATTCGGAACGAATGCATCGCCTTTTTCGTTGTTAGAGCCCGCGCTCATCCAAATATGGTTTTTAGGTAATTCCACCACTAAATCAGTTCCGTTGCTTGATTGATAATGTACTTTATCGAATTGATGTTCGTTTAAGAAACGAGCTTTTTCATTTAGTATTGCTAAATGATTTTCCCAGTTAGATTTAGTTTCTTCCCAGCTATCAGCTACACGAGAAACGTCTAAGATAACTTCCCAAAGTTTATCGTAAGCTGCTTGCTTATCTAATGATGGGAACACTTTTTGTGCCCACTTGCGAGTTGGAACAGAAATGACCAGCCAGCTGACAATATCATTCATCGTATATTTGACGAATTCTTTCATCTTCAAGCTACGTTCACGGACTGCTTTTGAGATTTTTTCTTCATCCAAACCAGCGAACATATCTGGGTCTGCTGCAGAGATTGAGATACGGTTCGAACGTTTTTCCGCAATTTGGTAACGGGTTTTTTCTACTTGATAGTCTGGCACTTCACTCAGCGTCTCAATATCCTGATATTGGTAAGTCATTCGAGAAATTGGATAATCGATCCAATCAATAGACACATTGCGAGCGCCCGCTTCATAAGCCGCTTCGGTCATCAAGCGAGCAAGTTCTGGACTTTCAACGGGTGAAGTAATAAGCACATCTTCACCAGGTTGCACATTAATCCCCACTTCAATGGCTAATTTTGCGAAATTTTTAATACGATTTTGCATGATATCCCTTCTTTCTTTTATCATTATACTATGAATTTGACTTGAAAAGAAAGAGAGAACCGTTACTCATGGAATTGTTTATTCAAGGAAGCTTATGATACACTTAAGTCAAACTTTTCAATGATAAAAAATCGGAGTGAGTGAGATTTACTGTGCAATAAAAATTTCTAAAAGCCCAGGGAGGAGAGATTGAGATTGGACAATTTGATAAAGAAGATTAATCAGTTTCGCGATGCACGGGATTGGCGGCAGTACCACAATGAAAAAGATTTGGCGATTTCGATTTCTTTAGAAGCAGCGGAATTATTAGAGGTATTCCAATGGTGTTCGAGTGAAGAAGCTGTCCAAAATAAATTGCCCCAACTAGAAGAAGAGCTGGCGGATGTATTTATCTACGCCATGATGTTAGCTTCCAATCTTGATTTGGATATTGAGGAGCTAGTACTTAATAAGTTAGCGAAAAATGAACAGAAATATCCTGTCGCAAAGAGCAAAGGACGTAAAGAAAAATATACCGAGTTATAAATCTCCAAGAAGTTAAATTGCGAATAGGTAAGGGTTTAATTATTCTGTCTTACGGGGGCATTTGAGGTGATTAAAGTGAATGAAATCGAAAAAATTGCACAGCAAATCCAACAAGATCCTGCGAACCATCCTTATACATCGCAAGGCTGGCGTCCGATTTTTCAAGCGCCGCTGGAAGCGCGTATGGTTATTGTAGGTCAAGCACCAGGAGCTCGTGCTCAAGCTTCAGGTGTTTGCTTTGATGATTTAAGTGGGAATAGATTGAGAGAATGGCTTGGGGTATCTGAAGAACAATTTTATCAAAGTGGCCAAATTGCTGTGTTGCCACTGGATTTTTATTTCCCAGGCAAAGGGAAGACTGGAGACTTAGCTCCTCGTAAGGGATTTGCAGAAAAGTGGCATCCCTTAATTTTAGAACAATTGAACGAGGTTGAACTTATTATTTTAGCGGGTGCACATGCTCAAGCGCATTATCTCGGCAAACGCCGCTATAAGACCTTAACTCAGACTGTTCAACATTACCAGGAATATTTACCAACCTTCTTTCCAATCCCTCATCCTTCACCGTTAAACGGACGTTGGCTAAAGAAAAATGCCTGGTTTGAAAAAGAAGTGGTACCGGATTTAAGAGAGCGCGTTTCACGACTAATCAATTGTTAAGTCACGAAGAAACGTTGTTACCGAGCGGATGATATGTAAAAACACGAACATTAAATAAATGAATTCGAATTATTTTAAAGAATGCTTTGACGGGACAGATATTTCCGTGTAATCTTTTGAGAGGAAAAACGGAAGGAGTCAGTGAAATATGGTACTACAGCATTTTACAACTTTAAGCGATATCTCGTCTTCACAATTGAATCAATTATTGCAATTAGCACATTCGATTACAGAGTGTCCTGATAATTTTTCTGATTTATGTCATGGAAAAATTTTAGGGACGCTTTTTTTTGAGCCTTCAACTCGGACACGCCTCAGTTTTGAATCGGCGATGCAACGCCTAGGCGGGACTTGCCTCGGTCTTCAAAGTGGAGCAACCTCGTCAACAACCAAAGGCGAGACACTAGCGGATACCATCCAAACCGTCTCGTGTTACACGGACGTCATTGCGATGCGTCACTTCCATGAAGGTGCCGCAACGTTGGCTGCCGAAGTCGCGACGGTTCCGTTGATTAATGCTGGAGATGGCGGGCATTTACATCCCACTCAGACGTTAACCGATTTACTTACCATCTTAGAAACAAAAAAACGACTCGATCATTTAACGGTCGGTTTTTGTGGCGACTTAAAGTTTGGGCGAACGGTGCATTCATTGATTCAAGCACTCGTCGAGTATAATGCGAATCATTTTGTATTAATCTCACCTACCGAGTTAAAAATTCCAGACTATATAAAAAATATTTTAGATCAACATCACATTACTTATACCGAGTCCGAGACATTAGAAGAGGTCATCGACCAACTCGATGTGCTATATATGACCCGAGTACAAAAAGAGCGATTCTTTAACGAAGCGGACTATGAAAGACTGAAAGACACCAACATCTTAGATTTAAAAACATTGGAACACGCTAAGTCGGACTTAGCCATTTTACACCCATTGCCACGACTGAATGAGATTCATCCTGAAGTGGATCAAGACCCGCGTGCAGCTTATTTCAAACAAGTACAATACGGCGTTTATGTTCGGATGGCTTTATTATTAACTTTATTGGAGGTTGACCATGCTACAGATAACATCGATTAAAAATGGTGTCGTGATAGATCATATCCAACCTGGACAAGGGTATCGAATCTTTAAATTTTTGAACTTACATCATTCTGATTTTAAAGCAGCCTTAATTATGAATGTTGATTCGCAATTAATGGGTAAAAAAGACCTAATCAAAATTGAAAACCACCTCGACATCGATTTAGATATTTTAGGACTTTTTAGTGATCGAATTACGGTTAATTTGATTGAAAATGAGCAACTCATCTCGAAACAAGAAATTGTCTTACCACAACATGTGGAAGGAGTCCTGGCATGTCATAATCCACGATGCATCTCAAACCACGAGCGCTATATTACAACGCGCTTTACTTTAGAAGATGCGAAAACACGGTTATATCGCTGTGATTATTGTGACCATTACTATGAAGGGAAGATGATCAAATCATGATTGTAATTAAAGGTGGAACGCTGGTAGACGGGCAACGGACGGTCCAGGCCGATGTGCGAATCGATCAAGGGAAGATTCAAGCGATTGGCTTAAATTTAGAAGCCGACCAAGTGATCGATGCAACGGGTCAAGTGGTGATGCCAGCTTTTGTGGATCTGCATGCACACTTTAGAGATCCAGGGTTAACGTATAAAGAAGACTTAGCAACAGGGGCTCAAGCGGCTCTTAAAGGCGGTTATGGAACGGTAGTTTTGATGGCGAATACGAAACCAACTGTCGATCATAATGAAGTCTATCAAGATATTGTGGACCGAGCAGAAGCTTTAGACTTGATTCAAATTTATCAAAATTATGCGGTATCGAAAGGATTAAAAGGAGAAGAGTGGGTAGATTTAGATCATCTCCCAGCATCGGTGAAATTTCTTTCCGATGATGGCTTTGGCCTACAAAATAATAAAGTAACCTTTCAATTGTTTGAACGAATCAACCAATTAGGGAAAGGGTTAATGATTCACGAAGAAGACCGAGAGCTTTCAGAGATTGATTATCGCTATGCAGAGGACGTTCACACAATGCGAGATGTTTATTTTTCTGGAAAAACAGGAGCGCGCGTTCACTTCTGCCACGTGTCAACGATTGATGCTTGTAAAGCGGTCGAATATGGCAAAGACCAAGGCTATCCGGTGACGATGGAAGTCACGCCGCATCATCTCTATCTCAGTGGACTGGATTATAAAGTCCATCCACCAATTCGTGAAGAAGCAGACCGTCGTTACTTAGTGGAGGCCTTGATTCGTGGAGCTGTTGACTGTGTTGCAACGGATCATGCGCCGCACTCAGAGGAAGATAAATTAAACGGTTCACCGGGAATGATTGGGTTAGAGACAGCCTTTCAAGTTGTCTATAAAGTACTAGTTGAAGAATATGGCCAAGATTTACAACTTGTCTCCCGGGTGATGAGTCAACGTCCAGCTGAGATATTGGAAGTGAATAAAGGGAGAATCGAAGTTGGTTATGATGCTGACTTGGTGCTCGTTGATTTAGCACAATCAGAGACTATTCAACCCAATACAATCCGGTCAAAATCTAAAAATACCCCGATGATGGGGGAAACATTCAAAGGTGTCGTTACAACGACAGTAGTTAACGGAGAAGTGAAATATCGGAGGGAAGTCAATGAGTATTGATCGACTGCAAGCAGCGATTCGAGACAAGTCTTTTGTCTGTGTCGGATTAGATCCACGGTTAGAATGGTTGCCGACAGAAGGAGCGGTAAGTGAACGCCTATTTGATTTTAATCGTCAAATGATTGATGCGACTTATGATTTAGCTGCATGTTTTAAATTACAAATCGCCTTTTACGAAGCGCATGGTTTGGCGGGTTTAAAAGCCTACCATCAGACGATTCAATATGCTAAAGAACGTGACTGCCTCGTGATTGGGGATATTAAGCGAGGGGATATCGATTCGACCGCTCAAGCTTATGCGCAGGCACACTTTAGCGGTGATTTTGAAGTAGATTGGGTGACATTGAATCCTTACATGGGTTACGACACGTTAATGCCATACTTGCCATACTTGCAAGATCATCAAAAAGGGATTTTTGTTCTAGTCCGAACGAGCAATCCTGGAGCTAAAGATATTGAGTATCAATGGGTAGACGGGCAACCACTTTATTTAAAAGTGGCGGATGATTTAGCGAAATTAGCGCAAGATTACTTAGGAGAATCGGGTGCCAGTAATATTGGCTTCGTTCTTGGTGGGACACAAGTCGAAGATATTTCAGCATTACGCCAACGTTATCAACAGATTCCATTCTTAATTCCTGGGTATGGCGCACAAGGAGCAGATCCACGAGCAGTGCGAGATTATTTAGGTGATCAAGGGCACTCGATTGTCAACGCTTCGCGCAGTATTATTTATGCCTTTCGAGATTATCCGGACGGCGAGGAGCGCATGAGTTATTATGCTCGCCAAGCTCTGAAACACATGATCGCAACGATTGAACGAGCTTAGAGGAGGAATAAAATATGACAGAGATTAACGTACCAGAATTGTTAAAAGCGGCTGGAGCACTTCAGATAGGGCATTTCTTATTATCATCTGGCAAGCACTCTGATACTTATGTGCAATGTGCAAGACTGTTCCAACAGCCTGACTTGGCAGCGCAAATTATGTCAGTCGTCGTATCACAGTTAGAAGACGTTTCATTCGATATATTATGTGGTCCTGCAATGGGCGGCGTAATTGCATCGTACGAATTAGCGCGCCAATTGAATATGGAAAGTGTTTTTGCTGAGCGCCAAGATGGAAAGATGACGTTTCGTCGGGGCTTTAAAATCAATCCAGGTCAACGTGTCTTAATTGTTGAAGACGTTGTTACAACGGGCAAATCATCGCTTGAATGTCGTGATCTGATTGAATCGCAGGGCGGCAAAGTTGTCGGCATCGCCTGCGTTGTCAATCGCTCAGGACGTGATCAAATTGAAGTGCCAATTTTTGCGGCGACAACCTTATCCATTGCGACTTACGAAGCGGATGACGTACCGGACTGGCTTGCCGCTATCCCGATTGATCAACCAGGTTCTCGTTTTATTCAAACAAAGAAAGGGTAAAATAAGATGACATTAAAGACAAACATTGGAAATGATTCGTTCGATTCGTGTATGATGAATGCTTCTGGCGTTTGGTGTTCGACGGTGGATGAACTCGAAGCGTTGATCGATTCCAAAGCAGCGACCTTTGTCACTAAGACGGCTACCCTGGCTCCTCGGGAGGGGAATCCATTACCACGTGTTCATCACTTTGGTCCCAACAGCATCAACTCAAGTGGCCTACCGAATGAAGGCATTGATTATTATTTAGAAGCTTTAGCGAATTTTGAAGCAACTCATCCAAATCGCGCGTTCTTTCTATCGGTAACCGAGCTAGCCGAAGATCAAATTGAAACCATCATGCAACGAGTGCATCAGAGCGATTATCACGGGTTGGTCGAGCTTAACTTATCTTGTCCCAACGTGATTGGTAAACCGCAAGTCGGATACGATTTTGAAACGACAGCTCGAATTTTAGACCGAACTTTTAGTTACTTCGACCAGCCACTCGGAGTAAAATTACCACCCTACTTTGACTTATCACATTTTGACCAAATGGCCGAGATTTTGAACCGATATCCGCTCACCTATGTCAATTCCATCAATTCCATTGGCAATGGTTTAGTCATTGAGCAAGATGCAGTAACTATTGCACCGAAACAAGGTTATGGTGGATTAGGTGGCGCAATCATTAAGCAGACCGCTTTGGCGAACGTTCGCGCGTTTTATACGCGATTAAAATCCGATATCGCCATCATCGGGACAGGTGGTGTTACTAGCGGGCGAGATGTATTTGAGCATCTATTATGTGGCGCTTCAATGGTCCAAGTCGGAACCGCATTATTACAGGAAGGGCCTGCAATCTTTGCACGTTTGGAAGAAGAGTTAAAAGCTATTATGGATGAGTATGGCTACACATCGATTGACGATTTCAAAGGCAAATTGAAAGATACCATCTAAAAAGAACTGCTTAAAAATTTCTTGCCGAATCAAAAACACCCTCGAATCCGATAAGGTTCGAGGGTGTGATTCTTTCCTAGGGAGGTGGAAAAAATTAATGAGCTAACATTTCGTGCACGATTTCTTCTTTTGTTAAGTTTGCTGGATAATAAGTTGGCCAGTTTTCCATTTCTTCTAAGATTTCTTCGTGACTTGAGTTACCCATAAAGATATGGAAATGATGCGCTTTGGTTGGCGCAATTTCATGGTCACTAAATTGAATGTATTTTGGCGCTTTTTCGTCGGATTGGTCTGTTGCTGTGAATAAATAGCGTACACCTTTTTTACCTGATTCATAGGTTAGGATTTCGTGTCCAGCACTTTCGTAGTAACCTACATAGCTTTCTTCACCTTCATGGAAAGTGATTGAATGATCTTCGCTATTAATATCGATTTTATCAATCGTTGTTTCATAGCCTTTTGTATAATATTCTTTATATTCTTCTGCTGTCATCTTGTCATCATGTTCTGCTTTGTGAGCCATCACTTCGTCAAGATCGCCAGCGGTTAGATAAGGGAAGATAGATTGCCATTCACCATCCCAGTCGGATAGTTCACGTTCCTTAACATCTTTGTCTTCAAAAATTCCATGTTGGTGATCTTTTTTCTCATGATCGTGGTCATGGTCATGATCATGGTCGTGATCGTGATCGTGATCGTGTGATTCATCTTGCGTATGGGCTGTAACCCATGGTTGATTAATGGCAATCGGAGCAGCAAGTAGGCTCACACTTAATAAAGCTAAAATTGAACGTTTGTTTTTCATATAACACCTCTTCTAAAAATAATGAATGATTCGATTATACGGGGGGAAGCACAGACTTTCAATGTAATGAAAGTTTTTTCATTTTTATGATTTTATGGATCCAAAAAGCTGATATAACAACATTTATAGGGTGTCCCCATATTTTAAAAACAAACAGATGAAAGATGTTTCACGTAATTTAAGGCAAAAATGTGACATTTTATAAAAATACAGCTCGACGTGTTCTATCGAAACATTTTGTGGTATAGTCTAGTTGATATCGATTACACCTGAAATTTTAAAATTGAGACTACCGATGAAAGAAGGGAAATCAAATGTGTAAAATTATGATTATTAATACCGGTGGTACGATTGCGATGAGCAACGATATGACGACCGGATCGGTTATGCCGACCAGTGAGAATCCGCTAAATGTCTTACCCCATCAATTGGATGAATTCGCTGAGTTAGAAATCATCGACTTTGATAATATTCCATCCCCGCATATGACGCCAGCGCATATGTTAGAGTTAGCGCAATATATTGAGAAGCGCCATCACGAAGTGGATGGCATTGTGGTCACTCATGGAACGGATACGTTAGAGGAGACGGCCTATTTTTGTCATCTGACATTAGATATTCCAGAACCGATTGTTTTTACCGGAGCCATGCGTTCCAGCAACGAAATTGGAGCGGATGGTCTGGCGAACTTGCGCAGTGCCATTATTGTGGCAGCCAGTCCAGAATCGCGCAATAAAGGTGTTACGGTCGTCATGAACGATGAAGTTCACTCAGCGATGTATGTGACTAAGACCCATACGACTAATTTAGCAACGTTCCAGACCCCGACTTTCGGTCCGCTAGGGATTATTTGTAAAAATGAAGTGTTTTATTTCCAAAAATTAATTCACCAAGATTATTATCCGATCGAGCATGTGAAGGCCGATGTTCCATTAATTAAGTTATATGCTGGAATGGAAGGGCGTTTGTTTGAATATTTAGCGACTCAACCTATTTCAGGGTTGGTCATTGAAGGGCTTGGAGCGGGGAATGTTCCCCCTGCCATATTGCCCGGCTTGCACCAAATTCTAGCGCAAGATATCCCAGTTGTGATGGTATCTAGATCCTTTAACGGTATTCCAGCCGATGTGTATGATTATGAAGGTGGCGGAAAACAACTTGCCGAGCAAGGAGTCATCTTTGCCAAAGGGCTGAGTGGTATCAAAGCGCGCTTAAAATTACAAGTGATTCTAAGTAGCGAGACACCGTATCAAATCGCCCAAGAATTTATTTAATGAAATCAAATCAGTAGGAGGAAACGATGCGTACAATTCGTAAAGCGGTCATACCAGCCGCAGGTTACGGGCTGAATTTTATGCCTGCAACGAAAGCACAACCGAAAGAGTTATTACCAATTGTCGATAAGCCGGTTATTCAATTTATTGTGGAAGAGGCGTTTGAATCGGGGATTGAAGAAATCTTAATTATTACGGGGAAACAAAAACGGTCGATCGAAGACCATTTTGACGCCAATATCGAACTCGAAGAAAATCTTCGGGCTAAAGGGAAAATTGAGCTGTTGGAATTAGCCCAATCGACCACTAAGGCGAATTTATTTTTCGCACGCCAAGCGAGCCCGCGTGGCTTAGGAGATGCGATTTTGCATGCAAAGTCTTTTGTTAATAATGAACCTTTTGTTGTCTTACTCGGCGATAATATTATTCAAAGTGAAGTGCCTGTAACTAAACAATTGATGGACCTCTATAGTGAGTTAAAAGCGCCGTGTCTAGCGGTCGTCGAAGTACCGGAACGAGACGCACAGAAATATGGATTTATCGATGGAGAGGCAGCGCATCTGACAGGTTATGAACAGTTATACCAAGTCAATCATTTTGTAGAAAAACCACAAAAAGAGCACCTGCCAAGTAATTTAGCGATTGCGGGACGGTATGTCTTAACACCTGAGATTTTTCCAATTCTAGAGCGGACACAACTGGGAGTTGATAACGAGCTTCAATTGACGGATGCACTCCAACATCTCAATCAAACGAAACGCGTCTTTGCACAAAAAATAAACGGTCATCGCTATGATGTCGGAGATAAGATCGGCTACATGCGGATGTGCATTGACTATGGACTTAACCATCCAGAGACAGCGGAAGAATTCCGAGAGTATTTAATCGAACGTTCGCGTCAATTTGACTAAATAATGAACCTGAGTAAGCAAAGATGTCTTACTCAGGTTTTAATATTTATTGATAAAAGTCGGGTGATACGCTGTCCGTTCTAAGCTTCGCCTTCGTCTATAAGATGGTCCTGGACCAAATTTTAAGATGGAGGTTGAATGAATGTCTAAAGAAAAACAATTTATTGAAACCATCGCACCGGTGGTAAAAAGCTTTTCGAGTCCATTATATCCGAGTATTCGTATCGCGCAAGCTTGTTTGGAATCAGATTATGGTCGGTCTGAACTTGCTCTAAAGGCGCATAATTACTTTGGGATTAAAGCATCCACGCCATGGCAAGGGAATACCTATACGAAGGAAAGTTTAGAAGTGTTAGAAGGGCAAGCGAAGTTGGAACAAGCCGCATTTCGTCAATATGAATCGTTAGAACAGAGCGTGGCCGACCATGCACAATTTGTGAACTCAACCCCTTACCGTAAAGATTATTACCGTCAGGTAATTCAAGCCCAAAGTATTAATGATCAAGTGCGAGCCTTAACGGGGACGTATGCAACAGATCCACATTATGGTCAAAAATTGATTCGGCTAATCCAACGTCACCAACTGGAACAATACGATCAATCGGTCGTAATTTATTCACGACTTGATGAGGCACTCGGGGGACAGCAGCAAGACCGTAAATTATCGGATATCAAACGTATTGTTTGGCACTATACTGCGGTAGCGCGCGAACTCGACCGGAAGATTTCTGATCATGAACGTTACTGGCAATCTGCGCATGGATGGGGCCGTGGGGGTTATCACTATTATATTGATAGCCAAGGTAAGATCTATCAAAATTACCGGTTGGAGCGGATCACTTGGGGTGTCGCCCACCATAACCAAGATACAGTCCATATCTCAGTCGAAGCCAATCACCGTGATAATTACAGTTCAGCTCAAATCCAAAGCCGTGAAATGATCACACTGGATTTACTGATACGACTTGATTTACCAGCTCAGGCAGTCGTAGGCCATTGGGAAGTGTATAATAACTCACTATGCCCGGGCTATACGGGTGAAGAAATGAGCCAATTTCGGACGGCATTAGCACAAAAGCTCAAAGAGCGTCGAGTTGCTTTGCTCACCACAACATCCCCTCAAAAACCAGCTAATCCAGAGCCGTTGATTCAAGAGGGAACCGTTATTCAGCCGCAATCAGATTATTTATACTTTGCCGGCACCTATTATCTTCTTCAACCGACGGGGGATTTGCTACACCCTATCGCTTCAAAAATGGTAAAATAGAAAGTGAAAAGAACGGAGGGGAAAGCATGTCAAGTCGAACAGCCATGATTCAATGGTATGCCGAGCGAGTGGGGAAAGTGAGCTATGCGAGTGATCCAATGGAACGCTTTGGGCCGGACGCCTACGATAGTGCTAGTGCTTTACTCGCCAGTTTGGTAGCAGGAAAATTCTTATCTGATGGGTGTATTCATGGTGATATGTCTTTTATTTTACATTTAGAAGGTGTCCTCTTACATCCTATCAATTCATCTCAAGTTCAAGCGGGAGATGTGTTTATTGCTGATTTGTCGTTCTTTGGTCATCAACGTCCAACAACGTACTGTGGAGTTTTCCAAGATAAGATCGATGCTTATGTCTGCTCGCCTGAAGCTCAAGGAATTGATCAGATTGCAAGGTGTGAGCTACCACGGTTGCGAACACGTTATTATCGTCTGAGCGAACCGGTTAATAATTTCTGGCTCAGCCCAGATTTTAAGGTGAAGCGACAAGCCTTTCAACAATAATATTGCGAGTAGATTACATTTTGATATTTAATAGGGTTTTAGTTTATTCTATCTAATATTGATGATACAATGATGATGAGACTTTATTTATAAATACCGACGAGGAGAGACGGATATGAAAAAATATATGAAAAACCAACTTACAGCAACTATCTTATCATCAGCGTTGTTATTAACATCACTCACCCCAACATACGCTCAAACAACACATACCGTTCAATCAGGCGAATATCTATTGGGGATTGCGAGCCAATACGGCATTTCACTCGATCAATTGATGTCAGCCAATGGCTTAAGTAGTGACTGGTTGATGCCTGGGACAGTATTAACGATTCCTAGCGGCAGTTCAGAAGGGGAATCTCAGTCTGGTACTACCAGTGGTAGTGGGATTTATACTGTTCAACCAGGTGATACATTAATTGGTATTGCGAATGCCTATGGTATTTCGGTTGATCAATTGATGAGCTGGAATGGCTTGAGTAGCTCATGGATCTACGCGGGTACGCAGCTTTCTGTATCAGGTCCAGTATCGAGTGGCTCATCCCATACAACAGCACCCGCAGCATCAGGGAACTATGTGATTCAACCTGGCGATACGCTTTCTGGTATTGCGGCAGCGAATGGCATTACCGTTCATGAATTAATGGCTGCAAATAATTTACAATCCGACTGGTTAATTGCTGGTATGCCACTTTACGTACCTGGTGGTGCAGTAGCGCCAAGTTCGCCGGTCCAAGAATGGCAACCTGCGCCAACCGCAAATGCAACCAATGGAATTCATACGGTTCAACCTGGCGATACCCTTTCTGGCATTGCCGCAGCTTATGGCGTTACTGTAACGGATCTATATAATTGGAACGGACTTAGCTCAGATTGGCTAAACGTAGGGGACCGCTTATCAGTTGTTCCAACTCAAGGCCCTGTTAATACGCCTTCGGGCGAAACAAGCTCAGAAGGGGCTACCGAAACTACAGCTGATGGTGAAACACAACCGGCTTCAAACCATAATCCGAATGCAAGTGCAAAACGTGAAAATGGTATTGTAGGTCCAGAAGAAAGTAATTTACGTGTGAATGGAATGCGTGTTGCGGATTTACCAGTTCGTGCAAGACCAGCCATCCATGTCGTTCAAGCAGAAGATACTGTTGAATCAATTGCTGAACAATACGAATTACGTCCAACACAATTACGCCGTTGGAACCGACTTAAGACTGATTCCGTATTAACGGAAGGTCAAGAACTCTTTGTATCGAACCCAGCCTTAGTTCCACAAATCCATCAAGTTGAAGAAGGCGAATCACTTTACGATATCGCTGTTAAATACAATACAACCGAACAATGGATTATGTTATGGAATGAATTAACCCAAAATGTCGCACCAGAAACCGACAAGTTACTGATTGTGTCCAATCCAAATCCGTTAATTCATGAAGTCGTTCCAGGAGAAACGCTACAAGATATCGCGGATAAATACGATATTACTTTGGAAGAATTAAAAACTTGGAACAAAATCCCAGCAGAGGTTGAAATTGTCAACGGTGTGGTGATCGTCTCAAATCCACAAGTCGGCGATCCTGCTGAATTAGAAGGTAATGACGCTGAAGCTGATTCGGAAGCTGAAACTGAAGTTGAAGAAACAGAAGCGACCGATGCAGAATAATTAATAGAATATAGCCCGTTCTTCAAATTTGAAGGACGGGCTATTAATGTGCCATTAACAATATTTAAGGGATGCAGGTTTATTGCGTAGCACTCATGGCTTGCCAAGCAGCGTGCTGTCCAGCTACAGAACCAGTGACAAAAGCGGCAGTAATATTATAACCCCCAGTGTAGCCGTTAACATCGATTAATTCACCACAGAAGTACAGTCCGCTAACAAGTTTACTCTCCATCGAGCGCGGTTGAATCTCATCCGTCGCAACCCCACCACCTGTCACAAACGCTTTATTCAACGGTTGGCTGCCGTAAGCTGTAATCGGGAATTGTTTAATGATTTGCCATAACGAAGCGACTTGGGAATGGGTCAATTGTTTGTACGGTAGGTCTGGCGCAATATTGATTTGTTCGCTAATTACGCAGCCCACTTTCTCAGGCATCCATTGCTTTAAGATACTAATCACTTGTTTATCGCGCTGTCCTTCCGCCATCGCTTCAAGTTCTTGAGATGTAAGATCCGGCGTTAAATCAATTGATAGTTGACACGTCTGATTGGGATGTTGATAGAGATATTGATTGACGTGTCCACTACAGCGCAAGATGGCTGGTCCTGAATAGCCAAAATGCGTAAAAATCATATCCATCCGGTGAGCCACAATGGTGGTCTCGCCGATTTCTCCGTTCCATACCGTAACGTTCACATCGCGAAGCGGGGTACCGGTTAGGCTCCGGTCTTTAATCCATGCGTCCCCAGATAAGAGTGGGACTTCTGTAGGATATAGACGAGTAATCGTATGGCCGGCCTGTTTTAGCCAACCATAGGCATCTCCAGTCGACCCAGTCGCAGCATAAGTCTTACCGCCTGTGGCAAGAATCACCGCAGCGCTATGAACCTTCTCGCCTGATTTTAGTTGAATGCCTTGGATATGGTGATTTGAATCAATTAATAAGCGTTGAACCGGGGCATCGTAGCGAATCGCTACATCTAGGTTATCCAGTTGCTGTAATAGCGTATCTAAGATCGTGCGCGATCGATCTGTCACAGGGAACATGCGTCCGTGATCCTCTTCTTTCAGTTCTACACCACATGCTTCAAAAAACTGAATAATATCACTCGGATCGAATTGGCTAAGTGCACTATATAAGAAGTTTCCATTTCCAGGAATGTGTTGAATCAACTTCTCAGGGGTAGCACGATTAGTAACATTACAACGCCCACCACCCGTCAGTAATAATTTACGCCCAGCTTGTTTATTTTTCTCAATTAATAAGGTACGGGCTCCTTGACGTGCAGCTTGAATGGTTGCCATCAATCCGCTTGAGCCGGCCCCAACTACAATGACATCGTAAGACATATGCTACCTCCTCGTGAAGAATTATCAATATGGTACCATACTTTTTTTATGAAAAGAAATTTTGATTTTTTAAAAGATAATGAAAAGCAGTCTTGACGTGAGTCGATAATCATAGTACAATGATTAACGGTATTGTTTACCCCACAATGAGCCCCGGAAACTCATAGTAATGTAAACAACTAATAAATTGGAGGAAATCATCGTGCGTCAAACATATATGGCTAAGAAAAACGAAGTAGAACGCAAGTGGGTAGTTCTTGATGCAACAGATGTTCCATTAGGACGTCTTTCAACTGTTGCTGCCTCAATCTTACGTGGCAAAACAAAACCTACTTACACTCCACATGTGGATACAGGTGACTTCGTAATTATTATTAATGCAGAAAACGTTAAGTTAACTGGTAAGAAAGAAACAGACAAGATGTATCACCGTCACTCTGGTTATGTAGGTGGATTAAAATCTATCTCAGCCGGTGAATTACGTGAAAAAAATCCTGAACGTTTAGTGGAATTATCTATTAAAGGAATGCTTCCTGATAACCGTTTAGGTCGTCAACAGTTCAAAAAACTTCATGTCTATCGTGGTTCAGAGCACAAACATGTAGCTCAACAACCAGAAGTATTAGACATTCAAGAATTAATTTAAGGAGGGAATCAGCATGGCTCAAGCACAATATATTGGAACTGGTCGCCGTAAAAATGCGACAGCTCGCGTTCGTCTAGTGCCAGGAACAGGTGTAATCACGATTAACAAACGTTCATTAGAAGATTACGTACCATTCCCTCACTTACACGAAGTGATGAAGCAACCATTCGCCGTAACTGAAACATTAGGTAGTTATGATGTTTTCGTTAACGTGATAGGTGGTGGCGTTTCTGGTCAAGCAGGCGCAATCCGTCACGGTATTGCACGTGCATTATTAACCGTGGACCCAGACTTCCGTCCAGCACTTAAATCAGCAGGACTTCTTACACGTGACCCACGTATGGTTGAGCGTAAGAAACCAGGTCTTAAGAAAGCTCGTAAGAGTTCACAATTCTCAAAACGTTAATATTTGTTATTGCAAATACAAAATTACAGCACTCCCATCATCGGGAGTGCTTTTTTGTTGAATAGATGGGAGCAATTCACCATAGTTGTTCGAACACGGTGTGTTACGGTTAAGATGTGCGTACAGGGCAACAAATGTAGACTCAAAACATTAGGCTGCAGCTGTTACGGACTTGTTCGCTTACAGATGGAGTCCTCAGTGGTTCGGGTTGTTTATTTTATTCATTTCGCTAAAATAGTGGTTAGAAGTATTTTTATAATTAAATTTAGAATTGATAAAGGAGAATAAAATGTCTAATAAATTACCAGATAAAATTGGAACATGGATAGGTATAGGGTTAGTATTAGGAACAGCTATTGGTGCAGCAACAAATAATATAGGTCTCGGTGTAGGGATGGGGCTCGTAATAGGAGCTGCAATTGGAGCTGCAATGGACAACAATAAAAAGGAATAATACGCTAAAAAATTCAATCCTTGTTAGTATAAAAAATAAAAAACCGAGCCACTTCACGCAGAAATTAGCACGAAACGGCTCGGTTTTGTTAGTTATGTTATTTTTATGATTCTCTAAAATGGACTCGCATTGAAAATATGTTACTAATCATTAATTACCCGTAGCAAATCATAGTTATAATACTTAATATTTCTTTTAACATGCATTTCTTTTTCAAGCAAACCTTTCTCAACAAGATAATCTAATGCCTTCTTAGTGGTAGTGTTATGTAAACCTGTACCTTCGGCAATTCTAGCGCTGGTAGTTATAGGTTGAGAAAAAGTTGCTAACCATACTTTTTTATGAGATTCACTTTTACATAAGCTAATCCCTTTTTTCGCTAATGTTTCTGCGCGTTCTAACTGGTCAATCATTTTGGTAGCCATACGTCCACTCGCATTCATAAAAAACTGAATCCAATTATACCAATCGGGCTGTTGACCGCGAGTCGCGTTAAGCGCATTATAATATCTAATACGTTCTTTCTCTAATTCTTCACTAACAAAGAACAAAGGGGCAGTGACTAAACCTTCACTAACTGCAAGTAGTGTAATTAAGATTCTTCCAAGACGTCCGTTTCCATCCAGAAAAGGGTGAATCGATTCAAATTGCGCGTGAGCGATGGCAATTTTTATGAGTGAATCACATTCGTAATCAAAATATTCAAGATTTGGTTCTTTATCTTTGTCAAAACTACTATGATTTTGTCCATTTATAAAATGTTCCAAGTTTGCCATATATTCGTCTATTTCATGGGCTGGAATGGGTATATATGTAGCATTTTCTATTTTATTATCTGGCCCGATAAAATTTTGTACTTTACGATATTCGCCCCCACTCGAAGTCGTCCCACGTGCATTCGTCATTAATATTTCATGCAATTGTTTGATCAAACGTGTAGAAATGGGCATATTATTTCTCAATTGCTGAACGCCGTAATCAATCGCGTTTTTATAATTTATAACTTCTTGTTGCTGCCAGCTCAATTTAGAATTTTCTTTCGTTTCCATGATTTCATGGAAAGTTACTTGGGTTCCTTCGATTCGAGTTGATTGCACGGACTCGTTAAACCTAAAAAGGTTGAGGATCGATTCATCAACAATCGATTTATTATAAAACATGTCGAGTCGTCCAATGGTTTTATTCACTCTAGCTAACGTTTTGTAGATATTCATCGCTTGTTCTTGTGTGACACCAACGGGTAATTTAGTAATTCCTTTTAGCATATCATCCCTCCTTAATCTATTTTATGTTTTATTTTAGCATAAGATAGATATAATTACACTATGAATGAAAAAATAGAATTAAAAAGTATTAATGCCAAACAAAACCGAGCCACTTCACGCAGAAATTAGCACGAAACGGCTCGGTTTTAAATTATTTTATTAGTTATTATTCAACCAGTTGATGGCGCTCGTTGCAAAGATACCAACACCGTCGGTCATTGCGTCTTCGTTGAATTGAATACGAGGATCATGGTGGTTGCGGTCATTGCCTTCTACTTTCGTATGAAGCATAAAGAAGGTAGCTGGAACACGTTCCGCTACAAAGGCAAAGTCTTCGCTTGCCATAATTTGTACATCTGGAACGATCGTCAGTTGATTATTGGCTTGACGGATATATTCAACGAGTTCATGCGTTAGTTCAGGGTTAGACATCAGGCTAGGAACACCTGCAACGTACTCTAAGTCGATTTGGGTACGCGTTGCTTTTGCGATCGATTCAAGAATGACATCAATTCGTTCTTTAATTGTTTGACGAATTTCAGGGTTGTATGTTCGGAACGTTCCTTGTAGTACGGTGGTCTCTGGAATAATATTCGCATTTGTACCACCAGATAATTGACCGAAGGTCAAGGTTGCGATATCTTGTGCGGGTACTTCACGGGCAATTAAGTCATTGAATGATTGGTAAATCTTAACGGCAGCATCTAAAGAATCAATGGCTAAGTGTGGGTACGCACCATGACCGCCACGTCCGGTTACGGTAATTTTAAAGTTATCAGATGATGTTGTGACATATCCTTCGTTATAAGAGAAGCCATGTGGGACATCATCTTGTGAAGTATGTAGTCCAATGGCCACATCTACTTTTGGATCTTCTAAAATACCATTTTCAATCATCATGTATGAACCTTTGAAGATTTCTTCGGCAGGTTGGAACATAAATTTAACCGAACCTTTGAAGTCAGCTCGATGTGCCAAAAGGAGTTCTACAGTACCTAGTGCAATTGCAGTATGCACATCGTGACCGCACGCATGGGCTTTATCGCCGGTAGCTGAGAATGGTAAGCCCGATTCTTCCTTCATCGGTAGCGCGTCCATATCGGCACGAATTAAGAGACACTTCCCTGGGCCTTTTTCACCTTCAATTAAGACACTCAATCCTGATTCGCCATATTCTTTGACGGTTAAGCCGAGAGCTTCTAGTTTGCCTTTTACAAACGCTTTAGTCTCAGGTAATTCCAGTCCCACTTCTGGAATTTGGTGAAGATGGCGTCGGTTTTCGATCATTTTATCTTTAAGCTGAAGTGCTTCTTGGAAATAATTTGTCATTTCGATTGGACCTCTTTCTATATATTTTCTTTTAGTCTAACGGTTGATTTTTAGCAATTTGATGACGTTGTGCAAATTTAGCAGCAACGAACGGTGTTAAGATACTTGTAATAATCACACCCATCGCAATCTGCGCCGTTGCTGTAGGTGCATAGGCAGCTACTTCTGGGAATAATTCCGCTAAGATTAACGGGAATGGTACGGAAGCTCCGGCAATCGACGTAATTCCAAAGGTGGAGATGCCATCTTCTTTAAGGACATAGCGTTCGAACAAATAAATAATTGGGAACATTGCTAAGTAATATAATACAGTCAATAGAATACCGCTGATGCCCGACTGAACGGCTGCAATTAGGTTAATACTTGAACCGAAGATCCATCCCATAATTGGAGTTAACGGAACGACCATTGGCGAGAATAGTTTCGCCATATCACGGTCTAAGTTACCAATTAGAATCCCTAAAATCGTTGGGATTAAAGCAGATAATAAGCTAATCCAGTCAAAGTTTGAAGCAGAGGCAATACTAAAGACTAACATTGGGAATGCAGGTGTAAGTAGAATTCCAGTTAAAGCGAAAGCCCCACGATCTTCTTCCGTCCCATAATCACTAATTAAAGCTAGATAAATAGAAGGGTTTAATGACGTAATCGCCACGGCAAAAGCAAGGGATGAAATGCCTAAGACACCGACAGGCCCAAATAGATTACTAAATAAAAAGCTTAAGCCAAAGCAAAGCGCAATCTTTAGTAAAAGCATACTTCCTTGTTTTCGTAGAACATGTTTTAACGTTGATAAGTCCAATAAGGTTGATGAACAAAAACAAATTAATGCCACAATAAAGTTAGTCCCTTTAGGTGTTAGAAATGCTTCCGTCATCCCTCCGATACGGAATAAGCCAGGCGCAAAGGTCGCAACTAATGCACTAATAAACATTGGGACAAGTAATAATCCACCCGGGATTTTCTTCATAAATTTTAACATTTTTAATTTTCCTTTCAGATATTTTAATAATGCTAATTATAGCAGAAAGAAAATGGAACACAATAAATATTTAAATCAATATTTATTAGTTTAGTCTCATAGACATCCTCCTCGTATAATAAATGTAGTCTTAAATGAATGATTTTTAAGACTTTAAACTTG
>OJLY01000043.1_pt1 | contig 111608 bp, 112 predicted proteins | sample 1597031 | NCBI WGS metagenome assembly OJLY01 (sample SAMEA3904673, study PRJEB24821) | metagenome | biome: Builtin; feature: hospital; material: surface | place: USA | collected 2013-06-03
TACGAGATGTAGAGAGGTCTCGTGGGCTCGGAGATGTGTATAAGAGACAGAAGAATTTACATCAACTTATAAGCTAAATTTTTTAGAAGATATTAACTATGAGAATGGTATTTTAATAGTAGATTTGAAAAATTTTGAGCGAGCCTTTCTTAATATTCTTAGTAATGCCGAGGAACACAGTCCCAAAAGCTCAACTATTAAATTAATTATATGCTCCAAAGCTGATAAGCTCGAAATATCAATACTAGATCAAGGACATGGATTTACAGGTGAAGACCTATTATATGCTACAGATCAATTCTATCAAGGAGACAAAAGTAGGAATTCAAAAGAAAACTATGGTATCGGATTATTTGTTGCCGAACAAATTATTAAGATGCATGGAGGAAGTCTTGTTTTAGAAAATAGAACTGATGAATGTGGTGCTAAAGTCAGCATACTATTGCCAGTAAAGAATACTCAAGAATAGGGGTATTCTTTTTTCTTGCATTTATGAATTTTATGTGTGTGGTGTTTGTATATCTTTTAAAAGCACTTTCATAAGTTTTTTCACTTTTAGTAATATAATCTACTTCTAAATTTACAGCTTATTTTAAAGGATATATTTTTGTAATTGCCATACTAAATACCATAACTTTCTTTTGATTTATTAAGAAGTAGGGAATGTATATCCCATATTTCTTTTGCCAATTTTTCTATTTTTTCTCTCATATAGTCAACATCTTTCTTATAAATAACACCAGTTGTATTAGTTGCTTTTGCAATCTGATTTATGTTATTTGTTGCATTTGAAAGTAATCATTGGAGATGTCTAAATAAAATAATCCTCATAAATAATATATACACAAAAAAACCGCAGCTTTTAACTACGGTCTAATTTTTTGTCCAAATGTAAACCACTTGGAACTATTATTTTAATTATTCTTTTTTACTTCCAGTACCATTTGAGTACCAGTAGCCATTTTTCATTCTCTTTATAGCTTGTAATTAAGTCATTTTAGAAAATTTTGCGATTATTCCCATTCTTCTCATCAAGCCGCGCAATGCTCCTTTTCGTCGCATTGCTTGTTCTTGATACGCAGATGGGCCGTCAACAACTCTGCTTTCACCTTACGGCTCGGCAATCGTTGGACGGACGTAGAAATAAATTAACCTCCGCCTCCGCACTTTAATTTACTTAATACTGACTTCTAGGATTCTGGCAGTAGTTATCAGCCACTCATTTCGTCACATCAGTTCCACATTCGCGGGATAACCTTGCCAGGGTAGTCCCACCAGCTCTTTCTTCGACTTCGTCTTCAAAATCGCTGGAGCCTACTCCCTATTCCCATTCTTCTTTTCAAAAGGAACGATATTCCCGAAACTGTTCAAATACTAGGTTCTATTTTTTCTAGTATCACTAAATCCACCTAATTATAGGACATTTTCAGATTTTTAGTCCCGTCCCAGTCCCAGTACCGGATAATATGTCTACTTTTAGGATAAAAATAAGCTATTAAATTTTAAAGAATCTTATCTTCCTTATGGAATCCTTAAATTTGTATTTTATACTAAGTTTATAAAATGAAGAGGAGGTTCATTTATATGGACAAATTGATATTAGAAACAAAAAATCTTACTAAAACTTTTGGCAAACAAAAAGCAGTAGATGGTATTTCTCTAAAAATTAAAGAAAATTCTATATATGGATTGCTAGGACCTAATGGGGCTGGTAAATCGATAACATTGAAGATGATTACTGGAATGATTCATAAAACATCTGGTCAAATCTTTTTTGAAGGTCATGAGTGGAGTCGTGACGATTTATCGGATATTGGTGCCTTGATAGAAATGCCTGCCTTGTATGAGAACTTATCGGCTAGGGAAAATTTAAAAGTAAGGACACTCCTACTAGGGTTACCAGATTCTAGGATTGATGAAGTTTTGGAAATAGTTAGTTTAAAAGATACTGGCAAAAAGAAAAGTGGTCAATTTTCTTTAGGGATGAAACAAAGGCTAGGTATCGCCATTGCCTTATTAAATAATCCTAAGCTTTTGATTTTAGATGAACCAACAAACGGACTTGATCCTCTAGGAATTCAGGAATTGCGTGATTTAATAAGATCTTTCCCAGAAAAAGGAATAACCGTTATTTTGTCTAGTCATATTTTAGCAGAAGTTGAACAAACTGCTGATCATATTGGGATTATTAATAATGGAAAATTGCAATATCAAAACATTATTAATCATGATGATAATCTAGAAGAACTTTTTATGAATGTTATAAAAAGTGGAATGGGAGTGTAAAAAATGATATCTTATATTTTTGCAGAAAATTTAAAACATAAGGGCACTTTTTTGAAGAAGTTATTAGTTATTATGCCAATAACTTTAATCTTGTTGTCACTCTTTCTTATGCCAAGTTATTTCACTACTAATTCCTATAACTGGTGGTACGTCATAATAATGCCTGCAACTTTTGCCTTAATCCCAGCAATGATGGATAGAAAAGAAAGTAGAAAATTAAACTACAGAGCAGTTTTCCCTCTAAATATTAATCTCAAAAAGTTATGGGTTTCAAAAATAATTACAGCATTTATTTATATGAGTATTGCTGCTATAATTCATATGCTAGGAGTATATATTTTTCAATTTTTAATTGGAGGGCAATTAACACCAAACTATGAATTTTCCACATTACTATTTGCAAGTTTCTTACTAATAATAACTAATATTTGGCAAGTCCCTCTATGTTTTTTCTTGGCAAAAAAATTTGGCTTTATAGCAAGCATTACAATAAATGCTGTATTAGGTTTAGCCTTAGGAATTTTGATATCTGACAGTGCTTTTTGGATTTATTGTCCATATTCTTGGGGAATTAGATTAATGATTCCTGTTATGCATATTCTACCAAGTGGTATTTTAATAGAAGCATCAAATCCAATGGTATCAAACACATCGTTACTTAGTCCTTGTATTTTATCTATATGTCTATTTACCTTACTAACAATGATAAGTGCAAAATGGTTTTCAAAACAAGAGGTAAAATAATGATAAATATAATAAAATCAGAAATATACAAAATTAAAGGCACCTGGCTTCCTTGGATTCACATAGTCTTACCTATAGCCTATTCTTTACTATTTTATGTGGCATTAAAAACCACAGGATTAAAAAATTTTGAAGAAAGAGATATAATACAAACTTATTTTGTACTTTTAGGAGCAGTAATGCCAATAATATTAAGTTTGATAAGTTCAAAAGTAGTTGATATGGAAATGAGTGCTGGAAAATTTCAAGTGCTTTTATCTACTACAAAATCTAGAAGCAAAGCCTATATAGGAAAACTCCTTGTATTAGAATTGGGATTTGTTATTTCTCTTGCTTTAGCTATTATAATTTTTGCAATATTAACACGATATCAAAATATCTCAGATTGGCTTATTGAATTTTTCTTAATTCTTATTAGCAGCCTTTCTCTATACATGATTCATCTTTGGGTATCAATTGAATTAAGTAGTGGTGCATCTATAGGATTGGGTTTTCTAGAAACAATGATTGCTTTACTTTCAATGACTGCCATTGGCGATAGTATTTGGTATTTTATTCCTTGTACGTGGTCATCTAGACTTCCAGCTATGTATATTATTATGCACAAAGTTTCGGATCCTTCCTATTTTTATAAGGAATTGAGAATTTGGAGCTTTGTAGCCTTGTTTGTTATCTTAATCCTATTTATTTCCTCAATTATTTGGTTTAATAAGTTGGATGGGAAATCTATTAGTGAATAAAAGTTTTTAATTTAAAATTAGGAGGTGATAAAATGTCTTTAATTCTTGCAGTTGATGATGAGTTAGATATGCTTGAACTAATAAAAAATATTTTGAAAAAGAACAATCATGAGGTCGATGTATATCAAAATCCTTTAGAGATTGATAATAGTAAACTTAGTAAATATGATTTGATTCTACTTGATATTATGATGCCAGGTATTGACGGAATTAGTTTCTGTAAGGATATTCGAGCTAAAGTAGACTGCCCTATTCTTTTTTTAACAGCAAAAACCATGGAAGAAGATATAGTTGAAGGCTTATTAATTGGAGGAGATGATTACATCACAAAACCATTCGGTGCAGCAGAACTCCTAGCTCGTATAGAGGCACATTTAAGACGAGAAAAAAGAGAACGCCACACTAGCTTAAATCTCGGCGGGATTCGTTTTGATTTATCTTCCAATGAAGTCTTTGTAGGAGATGAAAAAGTTCATTTGACAAAATCTGAGTATCAAATTTCAGAATTACTAGCAAAAAGAAAAGGACAAGTATTTTCAAGAGAGCAAATATATGAGCTTATCTTTGGATTTGATGGTATAGGAGATGCATCTGCAATATCAGAACATATAAAAAATATTAGGTCAAAATTTCAAAAACATGATGAAAATCCAATCGAAACAGTATGGGGGATCGGATATAAATGGAATTAAAAACAAAAGGTCAATCTCTTAAAAATATACTTTTTAAATATTTGTTAAGTATTGGACTAGGGCTAGTACTCTCCGTCGGACTAATCCTAGCTTTTATATCTGCTTCTTATAAGTTTGAGTGGATATTTCCAGCAAATTATACTGAGAATTTAATTCTTGAAAAAAGGACAGATATTGCCACTTCAAAAAATTTTGATAAATCATTGCTACCAAATAATACATCTTATCTATTTTTATCAAAAGACGAAAAAATTGTAGAAACAAATATGAATAAGAATATCCAAGATATAGCCTTTAGCTATCATAAGGGTTCTGGTTATTCTAATGCCAATTTATCTTTTATGGAAATACAAAGATCAGATGGATATGTACTTGTAGCTTATAACCTAAAACCTTATTATAAAAATCCTTGGATGCAAAAAAATCTACCAAAAATAAATATTTTATTGCTAATTTTACTGATAATATTTTGCCTTATTAGTATTGTAACCACCACATTAATTTGGGCAAAGAAAATATCAAAAGAATTAAATCCTTTACTAGAAGCTTCGGAAGAAATTGGGAAACAAAACTTAGACTTTCAAGTCAAAAAGTCAAATATTCAGGAATTTAATGCTATATTAGATAGTTTAGAAAAAATGAAAGTAGGATTAAGTGAATCTTTAAGGACAAACTGGAGAGAGGAAGAGAAAAAAAGAAATCAGATTTCTGCATTAAGCCATGATATAAAGACTCCTCTTTCAATTATAAAGGGAAATTCAGAGTTATTGGGAGAAACAAACCTAACAGAAGATCAGGAAAGCTATCTAGGTTATATTAGGAAAAATACAAACCGTATTGGTAAATATATTGAAACCTTAATGCTTGTTAATAAATCTAACCAAGCAATTGAATTAAACTTTACTCAAATTAGAGCAAAAGAATTTGTAGAAAACATTGAAAAACTAGCTAAAGAATTCACATCAACTTATAAGTTAAATCTTTTAGAAGATATTAACTATGATGATGATTTTTTAATAGTAGATTTGAAAAACTTTGAACGAGCCTTTCTAAATATTCTGAGCAATGCTGAGGAACACAGTCCCAAAAACTCAACTATTGAGTTACTTATATCTTCCAAAGCTGATGAGCTTAAAATATCAATAGTAGACCAAGGGCATGGATTTACAGGTGAAGACCTATTATATGCAGCAGATCAATTCTATCAAGGAGACAAAAGTAGGCATTCAAAAGAAAACTACGGTATCGGATTATTTGTTGCCGAACAAATTATAAAGATGCATAGAGGAAGCCTTGTTTTAGAAAATAGAACTGATAAAATAGGCGCAAAGGTCAGCATATTATTACCTGTCAAGAATACTCTTATATAGGGTATTCTTTTTTTGTATTCATAAATTATATATGAAAATATTAAGTTTTTTTATCAGTTTTTTCACTCTTAGTAATGTAATCTATTGCCAAATTTAGAGTTGATTTTATAGGATGTATTTTTGTAATTGCCATACTAATCACCAGAACTTTCTTTTGATTTATTAAGAAGTACAATCGTCGGGAAAATTAGAGTGTACCAGCTGGACAGAGGGAAGAAGATCATTATTGGGACATAGAAGCCACCTTTATACGCTGGTTGTTCTAATTAAGACACTTCTTGTTTATTAAACACTCTAATTTTAATTAAAGACCTTATTCTAGAAGTATCAAATAGGAATCCAATCTTCTTATATATAATCAGGCGATATTTGTCTAATAATTTTATTAACTTCTTTTAATTGAATTCAAGTTATATAAGCCGAAGCTAGCAAATATAATAAGTATTACACCTAAAATTATTGATTTATAATCAATTACCTTGAGTAAACCTAATGCTATTAAAAGCACAGAGAAAAATAAAAGATAGTAATATGGAGCTTTTCTCCTATTAATATCTAAATTTTTACTGTCCCTATCAGAAAAAATTGGTATTTCCTTACTTCCGTCTGTTTCAATTATCAAAATTTCTTTGTTAATCATACCAGGAGAAGTCGCTATCATACTTTTAGGAGGGTTGTAAGGTCTCAATTTTATATTTCCAAAACTAAGTTTTCCAATGTTAAGTGGGGCTGTAAAAACTTTTAAATTCATACCATTTAAAAATTCTGTGTATTTTTTTCTTTCCTTGTTATTCATATATCCTATATACTCTACAGCGTACCTATGGTCTGAATTAGTTTTTTCAAATTCATGTATAATTGATCCGCTTTTTACAAGTCGATATCCCTCACTTGCTATATGATTTAAATATTTTTCTCTGCCTTCTATAGGATTTAGAAAAATTTTTATTTTATTCATAGTCTTCCTCCTTTTTAACTTTCTTTTCTCCTTTTACAACCAAATTTTTCATTCTATTAATTTCTAATGAAACTAATTCTCTTCCAATATCTGTGGCTATATAAACTTTTCTGCCACTATCATCTTTATCAACTAATTCAATCCATCCTTTCTTATTAAGATTATTAATGGCTCCGTATAAGGTTCCTGGACCCAAAATGATCCTTCCATTAGTTATTTCTTCAACTTCTTGTGAAACTTTGTAACCATAATTCTCTTCCAGCATTGTTAGCAAGACTAAAAACATTGTTTCGGTTAAAGGAATGTGTTTCTGTAAATCATTTCCCATTGATAACACCTCCGTATTTGATTATCTAAATTATATCACTAAACATACTACGTGTCAAGTAGTATGTTGGACATAGTTGTAGTATGAAAATACCGTAATTATCAATTGTTTCTCATCTATAATTGTATGATGTCGGATATTTTGATTGACGTTAATTTTATATATTTTTAAACAATTTGGAAATATTATTTAATTTTGCTCTTTTTATTTTAGTATTATTTGAGTAAAAGCAGCTATTTTGAATGGTAATGTCAAATTTTTTGTGTAAACTCTAACTTGTAAATTTTGTCTTCTCAATTCACTATCTACAATTAAATCGTAGATTTGATTGTAGATGGTGAATCACTTACTTCCTCTATCATCATTTTAAGTTCATATCTTACCAAGCCAAATCCAAGATGGGTTCTATTTGAAAATTTATTATTATATTCTGATACCAGTATGTAGATTGCTTTATCAAGGCTTTCTTCGTTTGGAAATTGAACTTTCTGTTTTAATTTTCTTTTTATATCCTTATTGAAATTTTCACATATATTATTGGTATACAGGCTTCTTCTTATTGCTTTTGGAAATAGCATAAAGGTGAATAAATTATCTTTGCCTTCTAACATTTTTCTTAATTTAGGATATTTACTTGTCCATTTTGATAAAAACTTAGCCAGTCTTTTTTCTGCTATTTCTTTATCATCTGAGGTATAGATAAGTTTAGCATCATTTGCTACTTCTAGTTTATCTTTTGCTCTTACTTTGTTTTCTATATTTCTCATTAAGTGTGTCCAGCATGTTTGATGTTTTGATTTAGGGTATATGTCTGTAAGTGCTTCTTTTAATGCTAGCCCGTCCGGCTCGTGGAGGACTAGTCCATCACTTACAAAGAGTAATACATTTTCTAATCCTCTTGATTTTAAGTTTATTAGCATTTCTTTGTAGTTATTGGCTGATTCTTCGGGGAATAATGAATAGTCTAGTACTTCTTTGTTTCCATTCGGATCTATTCCAATTATTACATGAAGAGCTTCTTTTGCTACTGAATCCCTTCTTATTGGTAAGTATGTAGCGTCACAATACAAAACTACAAAGTCTTTTTTATTTTGCGATTGTGATAAGCTTCTACTTCATTTTTCATTACTTTTGAGATGTTTGATATGGTTGTTGGAGAATAATTGTTTCCATACATTTTTTCTAATAGTTCTGCTATTTCTCTTGTAGTTATGCCTTTCTTGTATAGAGTGATAACCATATTCTCAAGATTATCTGTGTTTCTAGCATATGCTTTTACTGTTTCTTGCTTAAACTGGCCCGCTCTATCCCTTGGTATTTGAAGTTCAATTTGTCCAAATGTAGTTTTTAAGTTTCTATGATAGTATCCATTTCTTGAATTGCCAGAACCATAGCCTTTATAGTCCCATTTTTCGTAGTCTAAAAATACTGTTAGTTCTGATTTTAGTAAATCATTAATAGCTATTTCTAACTGTTGCCTAAAAAATTCATTAATATCTAATCCTTGGGCTAGTATTTGCATTAAATCTGTGTTAAAATTATTCATAAGAGAACTCCTTGTTAGTTTATGTTTTTCTTTTATTACTTAACAAAACTTTACAAGTTTGAGTTCTCTTTTTCCATTTTACACATAATATTTTATACTATGTAGAGATTCCTATAATATTTCCATATAATAAAAATAATAAGGATGATTAAGTATATGGTAATTAGTGAAATACCTGACATAAGAGAAAGTAAGAGGTAAGGAAAGACTCCACAAGTAGAAGCTAAGCTAAACAATCTATCATTGGCCCAGGTAGATACAAGGTGTTTGATAAGGTAAATTTGGATATAGGAAAAGCTAAGCCCTATGTTAGAATCGGAAATGCTGTATCTGGTAAGTCTATCCTTGCCAAGATTCTTATGGAATTAACTGAAGACTATGAGGGAGATATTCTAAAATAATCTAACATGGGCAGTAGATGATTTATTAATACGCTCTATAATATGAATTTATCTAGATAGTAGGCTATGCCGTCCTCGTCATTTGTGAGGGTTACGTAGTCTGCTATTTCTTTTATCTTACTTACGGCATTACCCATGGCGACTCCTACTCCAGCAGCCTCTATCATAGTTTCGTCATTCATCTCATCACCAAAGGCAATGATGTCTTTTTGGTCTATGTTAAAAATTTTTGCGATTTCTAGAAGGCTATTTCCTTTAGAAAGTCCCATAGGCATAACCTCGTAATAGAATCTTGCTGATTTGACTTGCTCTGTTAGGTCTCCAAATCTCTCTTTAATCTTATTAGTTGGCTCATCTATAAGGTCAGGGTCTGCTGCAAAGAGGATTTTGTTTACTGGAAAGTCGATGGTTTGGTCGAGATCTTCTACTTCTTTAGCCTTCATCCTGAGAGTTTTTGCCTCACCCTCTGTGTAAGGGCCAATCTTTGGGCTGAAAACTGTATCCATATAAGGCACCATGGTCTCAAGGGGTAAGTCTTTGGCAAGTTTTATCATCTCTACTGCAAGGTCATGGTCCATTTCGTGGTTAGCGAGGACCTTACCTGTGGCAAAGTCTGTGATGGATCCTCCATTAAAGCTTGAAATAAGACCGCCATATTTGTCAAAGTCCAAGGCTTCTGCAAGATTTCTAGCTCCAGCGGTTGGTCTTCCTGTAACTATTACGACCTTATGGCCAGCTTTCATGGCAGAGATCAAGGCCTCTCTTGTCCTTTCTGTGATGACCCTCTTGCTATTTACGAGAGTTCCATCAACGTCTACTCCGATTAGTTTCATTATTTCTCCTTAAGTATATTCTTTTCTATATAATAGGCTATCCCATCCTCGTCGTTTGAAAGAGTGATGAAGTCTGCCTCTTTTTTTAAGATTTTGCTTGCGTTAGCCATAGCGATTCCAGTTCCTGCCACTTGTATCATTTCCATATCGTTAATCTCATCTCCAAAGGCTAGGGTGTCCTTGGATTCGATCGAGAAGAAGTCTGCAATTTCTAGGATGCTCCTGCCCTTATTGATATCAAGAGGCATGCAGTCGAGAAATTGGGGCATGGAGTGGATGGGGTTTACTCGGCTTTCAAATTTTTCCTTAAACTTCTCTATATTTTTATTTATGATTGAAGGCTCTGCTGAGAAAAGAACTTTATTAAGGGGAAAATCTATTTTCTCTTCTAAATTTTCGATGATCCTATAAGGCATTTTATTTTTCCTTGCCAGAAATTCTAGGCTATGAGCATGTTCGTTTTCTGCTAAGATTTCTCCCTTATGATAGATTATATAGTCAAAGCCGAGCCCTTTGGCAAAGTCTATCATTTCTCTTATTAGAGTTTGGTCTATGGTGTGGTTTATGATTGTCTTCTTAGCCTTCATATCATAGACATGGGCTCCGTTAGATGAGGAGACGAGTCCTCCGAACTTATCAAAATCAATGTCTCTCGCCAGAAAGTCTGCCGCATAAAAGTCCCTGCCCGTGATGATTGCGACCTTGTGGCCGATTCTACTTGCCTTAATAAGACTAGCTTTCGTTCTAGCAGTAAGTTCGTTTTTGCTATTTAGAAGAGTGCCGTCTATATCTACTCCGATTAATTTCAATTCTTCCTCCATATCAACATAAAAAGGGCTGCTACAATTGCAACAGTCCCCTTATTATTAAGCTTCAATTTTTAGTAAATCTTCTCCGTGGTTGATTTGACCAAGTTTTAGGCTTGTTATTGTCTTATCATCTGTGTTTGTTATGATAACTGGTGATTGGATTTCCTTACCAGCAGCTTTGATTTCATCGATGTTGAATTCGATTAGAAGATCTCCACGTTTTACATAAGCATTGTTTTCTGCTTTGATATCGAATGGTTTTCCTTCAAGCTCAACTGTATCAAGTCCGATGTGGATTAGTAGCTCTGTGCCATCATCTGATGTGATTCCTACAGCGTGTCCTGTTTCTGCAAGCATTGAGATCTTGCCATCAACTGGAGCATAAACTTTTCCTTCAGTTGGGATAATGATTACGCCCTTGCCTACGATTTCTTGGGCAAACACTGGGTCGCTACATTCCTTGATGTCCTTAACTTCTCCTGTAAGTGGAGCAAGGATTATCTCGTTAGCTTTAACTTTTTTTACTTCTTCTACAGCTTCGTTTTTCTTACTATCTCCAGAAAAAGCACTCTTGATTTTATCTAAAAATGACATAGTACCTCCTTGTTTTCATGTTTATATCATCTTTCTTATTATTAATATACTAATATTTTAACAAAAATCATTTAACGTAACATATGTTACAGATTTTATATGTCTTAGTGGTTTATAATAGAGATAGTTAAGCTAAGAAAAAGAAAAAAGGAGTTAATTTATGTTTTGTTTTCAATGTCAAGAAACTTTCAAGAATGAAGGATGTAAGGTCCAAGGCGTATGTGGAAAGAAGGAAGATACAGCAAATATGCAAGACCTTCTCGTATATGTAACAAAGGGACTTGCTGAAGTAATAAATAAAAAGGGAGAAGTAGAAGATAGATTTTACGATAGGATATCTAACAACCTTTTCGTAACTATCACCAATGCAAACTTCGACACTGAGGCTATCCTTGCCATAGTAAAGGAAACTATAGCTATGAAAGATGAGCTTTTGGGAGAAGTTTCTAAGGAAGGTCTTTCTGACTTTGCCCTATACTCATCAGACGATGACGACGAGCTTTCTAGAAAAGCAATCGAAGTTGGTGTTTTAAATATAATGAATGAAGACGAAAGATCTCTTACAGAGCTTGTAATATACGGACTTAAGGGAATGGCTGCCTACAACCACCATGCCAATGTCCTAGGCTTTAGAGATAGCGAAGTGGATAAGTTCATTGCAAAAGCCCTTGAAGAGACTACAAAAGGATATACAGATATCACTAAGCTAATTGATCTTGTGATGGAGACAGGAAGCCACGGTGTTAAGGCTATGGCCCTACTTGATAAGGCTAATACAGAAACTTACGGCAATCCTGAAATCACAGAAGTAGATTATTCTGCAGGAGATAAACCAGGAATCCTAATCTCAGGTCACGACCTTCACGATATGAAGATGCTTCTAGATCAAGCAAAGGATAGCGGAGTAGAAATCTACACCCACTCTGAAATGCTTCCAGCAAACTACTACCCAGAATTCAAAAAATACGACAACTTCCACGGAAACTACGGAAACAGCTGGTGGAGCCAAAACGAAGAATTCGAGAAATTCAATGGCCCAATCCTTATGACAACCAACTGTATCGTTCCAATGAAGAAAAATAACAACTACCAAGATAGGATGTTTACTACAGGAAATGCAGGTTATCCAGGATGTAAGCACATCGAAGCAGACGAAAATGGCAACAAGGACTTTACTGAAATTATCGAGATGGCCAAAAAATGTAAAGCTCCAACAAATCTTGAGGATACAAAAGTTGTCGGAGGATTTGCTCACAATCAAGTAATAGCCCTTGCTGATAAGGTAGTTAGCGAAGTCAAAGATGGAAATATCAAGAAATTCGTAGTAATGGCAGGTTGTGACGGAAGACACAAGGAAAGATCATACTACACAGACTTTGCTAAGGCCCTACCAGAAGATTATGTAATCCTTACTGCTGGTTGTGCAAAATACAGATACAACAAGTTAGGCCTTGGAGATATCAATGGAATTCCAAGAGTTCTAGATGCTGGTCAATGTAACGACTCTTACTCACTCGTTCAAATTGCCCTAGCCCTAAAGGATGCCTTCGGTCTATCTGACATAAACGAGTTACCAATCGAATACAATATAGCTTGGTATGAACAAAAGGCTGTAATAGTCCTATTGGCCCTACTAAGTCTTGGAGTAAAAAATATTCACCTAGGACCAACACTTCCAGCCTTCCTATCACCAACAGTTGTAGACTTCTTGGTAGAAAACTTTAATATAGCAGGAAACACAACAGTAGAAGAAGATATGCCACTTTTTACTAAATAAATATTTTGAGAAAGGCTAGAGAAATCTAGCTTTTCTTTTTTTGTAGGAAATTTTCTTAGAAGTATATTCATATTGAGAATATATGTAAAGGAAACAATATGAATTTAAAATTATCTGACAGAGATTTAGAAGAAATTATAGAAATTAGACACCAAATCCATATGCACCCAGAAGTTTCTGGAAAGGAATATAGGACGACTGAAATTATAAGAGAATTTCTAGAAAAACTTGAAGGAGTCGAAATAATCGACTTTCCTATAGAAACAGGGCTAATTGCAAGGCTTAAGACAGGAAAAGCTGGCAAGGTCATAGGACTTAGAGCAGACATCGATGCCCTGGCCCAGAAGGAGGAGACAGATATTTCTTATAGGTCAAAGGAAGAAAACATCATGCATGCCTGCGGACACGACTACCATACAGCAAGTCTTTTGGCTGTGGCGAAACTCCTTAGCGAAAATAGGGATAAGCTTTCGGGAGATGTGGTATTTATCTTTCAAAGGTCCGAGGAAATCACCAGGGGGGCCAAGGAATATATAGACAAGGGGCTTTTCGATAAAGTTAAGATCGATAGGGTCTTAGGCTTTCATAATTGGCCAGAAGTCGACTACGGGAAGGCTATAATAAAGAAGGGATCTTTGATGAGTGCCAAGGTAAATTTCAAGATAGATATCTTCGGAAAGGGTCAGCACGGGTCCATGCCTCATCTTAACATAGATCCTATAGTTTGTGCATCAAATATAGTTATGGCTCTCCAGACTATAATTTCAAGAAACACCAACCCATTCGACTCGATAGTACTTTCTGTAAATTCTATAAATGGAGGATCAGAAGACAATTTAGTAGTTGATAAAACCCACCTATCTGCCACTATTCGCTCTCTTTCTGAGGAAAATCTCGAAAGAGCGATAGAAAGGATGGAGGCCATAGTGGAAAATATGGCAAAAGCCTACGAATGTAAGTACGAAATCACCTACACAGAAAAGATTCCTTCTGTATATAATGGTAAAGATATGTATGAAAGGGCCCTTTCTTCCGCAAGAAAAGTCTTGGGAGAAGAAAACATCCTAAAGGAAGGCCACACCATGGCCAGTGAGGATTTTGCCTTCTTTATGAAGGAAGTTCCTGGATTTTTCTATTGGTTTGGCAGTGGAGAAGAAGGTCACAAAAAAGAAGCCCTTCACAGCAAGAACTACTATTGCTCTGATAAGGCCATAGCCCCTGCTGTAGAAGTCCTAGCCAAAGCTGTTTTCGATTTTCAAGAATCTTAACAAGATTTAATCAAAGACTTGTATAAGATATAGAAATTTAGTATAATTGATAACGAATTTAATTAAGGAAAATAAGGAGAGGGAATGAAGATTAAAAAGTTTTTTGCAAGTGCTATGACTCTTGCCCTAGCTTTTGGCCTAATGGCTTGTTCAAATGATGCGAAGAACAGTGAAGATAAGAAGGAAGAAACAAAGGTAGAGGAAAAGGCAGAAGATAAAAAATCTGATAAAGATTCTAAAGAAGATAAGAAGGAAGAAGGGGAGAAAGAGACTTCAGACAAGAAGTTCGACAGTCCAATCTATGATGTAGCTTACAACTACCTTCCAGAAGACTTTGAAGAAAATTTCAGAGACGAGAAGAAGGACCTTTTGACTATAGAATTTGGTCTAAAGAACAATCCTGCCAAAAAAATTACTGTACAAGTTTCAGACAATGAAGAAAGATTTAAGGGACTTTACACAATGCCAGAAGATGCTGAAGATGTAAAAGTAGGTGAAGAAGACGGAAAATTCTGGGACGACGGATCATTTAGACACCTAGTAGTAGAAAGAGAAAACTACTCAATCTACGCAAGATCAAGCCTAGATAAGGATGAGACAATTAAGGTCGTATCCGAAGCCAAATAAGATAAGATAAGTAAAGACCTCGGGAGAGGTCTTTTTTCGTGCAATATTTTCTTTTAGGGATAAAACAAAGCTAAGGGCAAGTTTTCTAGGGATAATTATTAGCGCCTTAATCAAAGATGAAATTTTATAAGATCTTTCTAGTAATTACACTTACAATCTTCTATATCTCTAAAAAAGGTCGAACTTGAGGGGCTTTCCTTTCTTATAGGCATACCCATCCTGTGCATTTCGTTTAACTTAAAGATCATAAGATTTACATTTACATCATACATACTGGCGAGCTGGTTGTAGGTGTAGCCTTCCTTCACATCTTCTATAAGAGATTTTTCGTCTAGGAGAAGGTGGGCTGCGAAGATATTGGCCTCAAGCTCCATTTCTGAATTGATATCGAAAAGCTCATATTCTATAAGGTCACTTGCTGCCGCATCCTCGTGAAATAGGTGGTGTCCGAGTTCATGGGCAAAAACCATATTTTGGATTCTCTCATCTACGAAGGGATTGTAGAAGACAAAACTTACTCCTTTAATGATCTTATACATGCCCAAAAGTTTGGTGTTTGACTTAAAGGCTATAAGGTGGACCCCTCTTCTTTCTAGGATATCCCTAGGATCTCTTGACTTGTAGGTATCTATGACCTCCCTCGCCTTTTTGTAGATACTATCGTAGGATACTCCCATTATTTATCCTTCTTTTCATTTTCCATCTTGGCTATATAGTAGGCTTCTGATATGGCATCTAGGATAGCTCTCTTGTCATCTTCTGGAAGCTCGCCTCCTGCCATTAGGCCAATTACTCCATTTATCATATCTTGGGCATCCTTTGCTCCGCCTTCGCCGAAGTTTTCCCTAGCCTTTAGGATAAATTCGTCCTCATCAGTAACCAAGTAGTCGTGAGTTGTATCGAGATGTTTGGCCAAAAGATCGTAGGTTTTCCTGTATCTTGGCTTGGATTCTCCCAGCTCGTATCTTGATATGGTCTTGGTTGAGACATTACACAACTTGGCTAGGTCTTCTTGGGTTAATTTTTTGATTTCTCTTAGTTCTTTTACTTTATTAGCAAATGCCATACGTTCTCCTTTTAGTTACAGACTCTTATTTAGAAAAATGGTTGACAAAAGACACTGAAGGTCTTATAATATTCTTAAGTCATTTATTGTCTAAATTATACATTAACAGTCTGTGAAATTCAAGGAGTAATTATGAAAAAAGTTATACTACATTCAGATATGAACGCTTGTTATGCATCAATAGAACAAAAACTTAACCCAAAGCTTAAGGGAATTCCAATGGCTGTCGCAGGAAACCCTAAAAATAGGAACGGGATTATCCTTGCCAAAAGCCAAAAGGCCAAGGAAGCTGGGGTAAAGACGGGTGAAGCCTTATGGCAGGCCTTCGCCAAATGTCCTGATCTTACCATAGTTCCTCCTCATTATGACGAATACCTCAAACACTCTAAGCTTGCGAGGAAAATTTATTATGAATACACCAACCAGGTTGAGCCCTTTGGTCTTGACGAGTGCTTCCTTGATGTAACAGGGTCTACCCATCTTTTTGGGACTGGGGAAGAGATTGCTAATAAAATTCGTGAGAGGATGAAGGAGGAAGTCGGTATAACAGTCAGTGTCGGGGTAAGCTTTTGTAAGATTTTTGCAAAACTTGGATCAGATATGAAAAAGCCTGACGCAGTTACCATTATAGGAGAAAATAATTTCAAAGAAATAGTCTGGCCCCTTCCTGTAAGAGAAATGGTGGGAGTAGGTAGGGCTACGGAAAGGAAGCTAAATGGAATAGGGATTTTCACCCTAGGAGAGCTTGCTCATACAAAGCCAGATCTTATAAGAAATCTTTTGGGAATAAATGGAGTCTACCTATGGGAGTATGCCAATGGTCTAGACATAAGGCCAGTTCATGACAGAGACCACAAAGAGCCAGTAAAGACTATAGGAAATTCCTCAACCTGTAGAAAGGACTTACTTACTAACAGAGAAGTCTTCAATGTCCTCCAAGAACTTTCTTTTTCTGTATCAAAAAGGTTAAGGCAAGCCGGACTTGAGGCCTGTGGTGTGGAAATTTTCGTAAGAAATAATGAACTCCAATCCTACAATTTCCAAAAACCAATTAAGCTTGCTAGTCAGTCATCTATTGTCCTTGCCAGAGAGGGCTTCGATTTGTTTAAGGAAAAATACAAATGGGATTTCCCAGTAAGGGCAGTAGGCATTAGGGCAATCAAACTTAGAAAAGAAGGTGGGGGAAGCCAGATGGATGTCTTCTCTGACTACAAAAAACTAATCAAAGACGAAAATTGCGATACAGCCTTGTATAAGATAAGGCAAAAATACGGGAAAGACGCCATAAGCTTTCTAGGCCTTATGCGAGATATCAAACTTCCCAAAGAAATCAACGAAATAATAACCCTACCCATGAATCATTATAATTTTTAGGGCTCTTGCGAAAGGGAAAAATCGTCTAATTACTAGTAAAAGTCTTCTAGGGAAATTATCCTAAGCCTCCTATATAGGACCTAGGATAGCCATTTTCCTAAGAGGAAGACTTTCCGTAATTGGGCGATTTTCATTTATATTTTGCAAGGAGCTCTTTTTTTATTTACAAATTGATAGAACTGTTATATAATAACTATAACAAGAAATAATCAAATAAATTGTAAGGAGGGTCTATGTTCTTAGAAATTGATTTTGCATCTGAAAAGCCAATCTACGAGCAAATCAGACGCGGGATAATCAAATCTTTGTCTCAAAATGACTTACAATACGGCGAGACTCTTCCATCAGTTAGGCAACTTGCATCAGATATGGGAGTTAATCTCCACACTGTAAACAAGGCCTACAAGATTCTAGAAGAAGACGGAATCATAGTCATGGATAGGCGTTTTGGTTCGAAGATTGTAGATAAAACTAAAGATATTAGTGAAATTCAGAAGAAGAAGATAAAAGAAGAACTTGATTTTATCATAGCCCTTGCTAAGGTCAAAAATATAGAAAAATCCGACCTTGATAGGCTAATAGGAGATATTTGGGAGGGAGAAGATGAATGAAAATATGAGTATTGCAGTATTTTATGGGATAATTATTATTTTGATAAGTCTTATCCAAGCCTTCGTCACATCCTACTCCAAGAGGGGCTATGTCCTAGGAGTTAGACTAGTGGGAGACTTAGAAAAGGATAGGGAAGTAAGAAAGATATTAAAAGACTATAGGACTTTGACCATCCTTGTAGGATTTGCCCTAGCCTTACTTATAATTGGCTTAAGCTATCTTATAGAAAATGAGGCCTTATTAAATTTGGCCTATATTCTATCAATATTTCTAACTTATATTCCCCTAGTTCTTGCTAACAAGAAACTAAAAGTATTAGCAAGGGATCAGAAAGTAGATAAGAGAAAAATTGTAAGTCTAGATTATTCTAAAGTAAAAATCTTTAACAAGAAGGAATTTTTTGGCATATACCTAGGCCTTCTCCTTATAGTTATAATCTTTGCCATAAGGATCCACCTAGACTATGAAAATTACCCAGATAAATTAATTATGCATATGAATAGCAAGGGAGAAATTGATGGGACAGCTCATAAATCTTACCTATCTATCCAGTCCCCAACTATAGTAAGTTTCTTTATGCTAGCTGTGATGTTTTTTGCAAATCTTTCCCAACTTCTATCAAAGATGAGAATTAGCCCAGATATGCCAGAAGAGTCCTTGGATAGGCTCTTAGAAACTAGGAGGATTTGGACCTATTATTTTGCAACATCGGCAATTTTACTTATAGTTTTATTCCAAGTAGGAATTCCTTACTTTATGAAAACTGGAGACGACTCCTTGGTTAAGGTCTTAGGCCTAATTGCTATTGGATTTTCTATAGGAGGTAGCATTCTTATAGGAAAATTTAGGTCAGTTGACGGTTCAGCCTTAAATAAAACTGGTAGATATGGTTACGAAGAGGAGGATGATAAGTGGATCTTGGGAGGTCTTATTTATTACAATCCAGATGATCCAGCAATATTTGTAGAAAAAAGAGTAGGCGTTGGAACTACCATGAACTTCGCCAATAATTGGGTTAAGGTAATTTTCATTGCAGTGATACTTTTCCCATTTGTTCTAGGACTTGTGCTTAATATGTTTGAAGGATAGGAGATTATGTTAGAGATAAAAAATGTATCCAAATCATTTGGAAGGCTTAAGGCCTTAGACCATGTAAGTTTTAATGTTAATAAGGGAGATCTTTTCGGTATAATTGGACAAAATGGGGCTGGTAAGTCTACACTTTTTAGGTGTATTATGGACTTTTTCGACTCATATGAGGGAGAAATCCTCTATGATAATAAGCAGGTGAGGAAAGTTCCCCTAGAAAAAATTGGCTTTCTTCCAGAAGAAAGGTCTCTTTCACCAAAGAAGACCGTAGCCGAAGAGATTAGATATTTTGCTAGGCTAAATTTAATGAAAAATCTAGATCAGAAAACCCTAGAAGCCTATTTTAATAAATTTGAAATAAAGGGAAGCCTCAAGGATAAAATCAAGGACTTATCCAAGGGTAATCAACAGAAGGTTCAACTCTTGGCAAGTCTCATCTACAAGCCAGAATTTGTAATCTTAGATGAACCCTTCTCAGGTCTTGACCCTTATAATATCAGGCTCCTACAAGATATTATTAAGGAGATTAATGAAAGTGGTACAACTATAATATTCTCATCTCATAATATGGAAAATATCGAAGATATGTGTAAGAAGCTAGTTATGCTCAAAAATGGTCAAGTAGTCCTAGAAGGCTCCCCTAAAGAGATAAGGAATTCTTATCCAAAAGACAAACTCCTAATAGAATGTGAAGGAGATATATCCGATATATTAAATGATTTTGCAATAACATATACGAAAGATTCAAATACTTATAGGATAAAGCTGAACAAGCCAAGTGATGGAAGAAAAATTTACGAAAGACTTAGAGAAAAGTTTGATTATATTCCTGTATTTGCTCAAACACCTCCAAATTTGAACGAAATATTTACAAGAAAGGTTGAAGAAAATGTCTAGATTTATTACTGTAGCCCTAGATTCTTGGAAAAAACAACTCAAATCTCCAGCATTTTGGCTAGTTGTCTTTATGCCGATAATAATGATGGCTATAAGTGGAGCTATCACTTACTTTTCTGCTGATGATGGCATAAAAGAAACTTATATAGTTGCAGAAGATGAGATAGGAGCCTATTTTACAGAAAATTCTGCCTATAAGCTAAAGAATAAAGACGAAGCAAGAAAGGCCATGGAAGATAAAGAGATAGGAAGTTTTGTAGAAATTAAGGTAGAAGATGGTAGTCTATCTGCAAAGTATCACACAAGAGATCTAAATGGTCAAGAGATAGCCTCCTTTAATTCTATCCTTGGGGAAGTTCAAAACTCTATAAATATAAAAAGAGCGGGACTAGGAGAAGATAAGCTAAAGATTTTGGAAAGAAAACCTTCCTTCAAACTAGTTGAGGAAGAAGGGGGAGAGTCCTTTATCATGTATGGTGCTTATTTTGCTCTTGTATTTTACATGTATATGATGCTAGTAATGTATTCAAACATTCTAGTTGTGGAAATTGCTACAGAAAAAGGCTCAAAGATGATAGAATTTATTTTCTCATCAGTAAAGGCAGGTGTATATTTTGCAGGAAAAATCTTCGGTAACTTCCTCGCAGTCATAACCCAGACAGCTATATATTTAATACTCGCCCTTATAGCCTATTTTGGAGCCAAAAGATATGGACTATTTGAAAAATTTAATATAGACTTAGGATCTCTTTTAGGAGATATAAATGTCTTGATGCTAGTAGAGCTTGCAAGTCTCGTTATCCTAAGCCTACTTATATACATGATCCTTGCGGCCATGTTAGGTTCTCTTGCCAAAAAACAGGAAGATGCCGGCAAAGTTGGAACACCCCTAATCCTTGTGATAATTTTTGCCTTTGTAATAGCCTTAAGCTTTATGGGCAAGGAAGAAACCCTTCTAATAAAAGTTCTCTCCTACCTACCTTTTGTATCGGTTTTCTTTATGCCGATGAGACTTATAAGGTCAAGTGTAGGCCTAGGTTATGGGCTTATATCTATACTAATCATGCTTGTTTCTATAATTCTTGCCTACAAAATAGCAAGCAAGGTCTATAAGAAAAATATATTAAATTACTCTTCAAATTCTTGGATAAAGAAGATTTTAAGAAAAGCCTAGGGAGGGCTTTTTCTTATGTTTCAAAAAATCGTTTTCTATGTTAAAATTATTATAGGAAGAAAAGGAGTAATCTATGAATGTATATGAAAAAGCTTTAGAAAAACATGAGAAATGGCAAGGAAAAGTTGCTACTGATGTGAAGGCTAAGGTAAATAATGCTGAGGATTTGACCTATGCCTACACACCTGGAGTTGCTGAACCTTGCAGGAAAATTGCCGAAGATAAGAAGAAGGCCTACACCTACACATCAAAGGCCAACACAATAGCAGTAGTAAGTGATGGGTCTGCTGTCCTAGGTCTTGGAAATATTGGCCCTGAGGCTGCCATGCCTGTTATGGAGGGTAAGGCTGTCTTGTTTAAGGAGTTTGGCGATGTAAATGCTGTGCCAATCGTCCTCGACACTCAAGATGCTGATGAGATAATTAATGTCGTAAAAAACATTGCCCCAGGCTTTGGCGGAATCAATCTCGAAGATATATCATCTCCAAGATGCGTCTACATAGAAGAAAAACTTAAAGAAGAGCTTGATATACCAGTCTTCCATGACGACCAACATGGAACTGCAATAGTAACTCTTGCAGCCCTTATTAACGCCCTTAAGATTGTAGGAAAGAATAAGGAAGATATCAAGGTCGTAATATCTGGAGCTGGAGCTGCTGGTTTTTCAATAGCTAAGCTTTTAAGAGATTATGGAGTAGGTCATATTATAGTTTGTGACTCTAGGGGATCTATCAATAAAGACCATCTAGAAGGAGACAATCCTGTTAAGGCAAGAATTGCCGAATTTACCAATGAGGAAAACTTTAAGGGAAGCTTAAAGGAAGCTATGGTGGATTCTGACGTTTTTGTAGGAGTATCTGCTCCAAATATCATAGATGGAGAAGATATACAGAATATGAATAAAGACGCTATTGTCTTTGCTATGGCAAATCCAGTTCCAGAAATCGACTATGACGAGGCCAAAAAGGCTGGTGCGAGAATTCTTGCGACAGGTAGGAGCGATTATCCAAACCAAATCAACAATGTCCTAGCCTTTCCTGGAATATTCAAGGGAGCCTTGAAGGCCCATGCTTCAGCCATAACAGATGAGATGAAGCTTGCTGCGGCAAATGCCTTAGCCCAAATGGTTGATGAGGATAAGTTAAATGAAGAATACATCATACCAGGAGCCTTTGAGGAAAATGTAGCTGATAAGGTGGCCCAGGCTGTGATGGATTATGTTAAATAGTTAAGATATTGGGGCGAAGCTTCTAGCTTAGCCCTTAATTTTTATCTAAAAAGGAGAAATATTTGTTAAATTTTTCTTCCAAGTCCTCGTTTACTTCGTCATTAAAGTCCTTGTAGGCTGTCATTATCTTTCTTCCTTCCTCTGTCAGAATACTCTTTCCCCCATCTGCTCCTCCTCTTTGGCTTTTTATTATATCAAAGCCTAATTCCCTCTCGCATCTTTTGATAATCTTAAGAGCCTTGGAATAAGATAGGCCCATGGCTCCTGCTGCTTCTTTTGTCGATTGGTACTCATCTATTAATAATAAGAGCTCGTTTATGCCTGGTCCGTAGAAGTTTGTTCTATCACTTTTTATAACAAGTTTTATTTTTGCTTTGTACTTTTTCAAGATATATCCTTTCTTTGAAATTAACGCTTTTAATTATTATAACACTTCTTTGTCTTAGCCTTCAATCAGATTGAAAATAAGCCCTTATCTAGTATTATAATATAGTCTAAAACGAAAAGGAGACTTATGAAAAAAGATATAAAATTAATTGTATTTGACATAGATGGTACTTTAGTAAATGATAAAAAAGAAATGCTTGACGAAAACGTCACAGCTATAAAGAAACTTAAGGAAAAGGGAATTAAGATAGTCCTAAACTCCGGCAGGACCTTCAATGGTATGTGGAGGATGCGTCAAAAGCTTGACCTTATGGCCTATGACGACTATTCTATCTGCGGAACTGGAGCTTTTGTAAGGAGAAATGCCGACGGCAAGGCCCTTATCTCAAATCCCTTAGGAAAGAAAGATTACGAAAAGATCAAGAGCTTGGTAGGAGAAGAAGACTTACAGATTACAATCCACACCATGAATATCCTCTACTTAAATGAAGAAGTCCCAAATGATGCCTTCTTGTACGACCAATGGCAAGTTTCTATGCCTTGGTTTAAGTTTGAAAAGTTTGAAGATATAGAGGACAGCATATGTAGGATTGCCCTTGCAGGAGAAAAGGACCTTCTCGATAAGTTCACTGAGGAAAATAAGAAAGAGCTTGTCAAAGACTATAAAATTATGAGAAATGAAAAGCGTCTTCTAGAAATCCTAAACAAAAGTTCAGGTAAGTCTGAAAGTCTAAAGAAACTAGCCCAAATGCTTGAAATCGACAGAGAAAACATCATGTATTTTGGGGATGGGATGAATGATGTGAAGAGCTTGGACTTTGCAGGATGTGGTGTGGCCATGGCTTCCGGTATGAAAGAAGCCCAAGATGCGGCAGACTTTGTAATAGGATCAAACGAAGAGCCTTCCATAGCTAAGTTTCTTAAGGAGTATTTCGATCTAGATGTCTAGATTTGTAACCTTATCTTCTGGATCATCAGGTAATGTAAGCTTTCTTGAATACAAGGGTTCTCGCATATTAATTGATGCGGGATTTTCTGGAAGAAAAATAGAAAATCTCCTAGGCCAAATAGGGGAGAAAGCAAAGGATCTCGATGGGATATTTCTCACTCACGAACACAACGACCACATCCAAGGAGCAGGAGTCCTATCGAGAAGATTTGATATTCCAATCTATGCCAACGAGGGAACCTGGAAAGCTTTTTCTAAAAAGGCTAAGAGATTAAAGGAAGAGAATATAAAAATATTTAAGACAAATCAGTTCATAAACTTTAAGTCAATGGATATCCTCCCCATATCCATCCATCATGATGCTATGGAACCTGTTGGATATGTTATCTATCTTGGAAATAAAAAGATAAGTCTTATTTCTGATACAGGAATAATAGATGAGAAAATTGCCTACGAGATCAAGGGCTCTGATATATATTATATGGAAGCAAATCACGACCTAGAAGCCCTAAAGCTTGGGCCATATCCACACAATCTTAAGCTAAGAGTTATGGGGAAGATGGGACATTTGTCAAATGACCAATCGGCAGAAGCCCTAGCAGATGCCCTGGTTGGTAAGAATGAGACAGTTTTTCTATCCCACCTATCAGATACCAACAACACCCCAGAGCTTTCGAGATTGACAGTTGATAATTATCTTACAAGTTTGGGACTAGATACAGAAAAAGATATAAACTTGGAGGTTTGTGAAAGATACATACCTTCAAAAATAGTGGAGTTATAATGGAATTAGTAGAAATTGAAAGATCACTTATTAAAAAATACAGGAAGGAAATCTGGTCGCCTTTTATCAAGGCGGTTAAGGAGTTTTCCTTAATAAATGAAGGAGACAAGGTCGCTGTTGCCATATCTGGCGGCAAGGATTCCTTGATTCTTGCAAAGCTTATAGAGGAATTACATAAGCACTCGAAGGTAAAGTTTGATGTAGAATACATCTCTATGGATCCAGGCTACGATAAGGAAAACAGAGACTTACTAGAAAAAAACCTAGCCTATCTTAATATAGATGCGACAATTTATGATTCGGAAGTTTTCGAAGTAGCCGAGACCATAACCAAGGGAGACTACCCTTGCTATATGTGTGCTAGGATGAGAAGGGGCTTTCTCTATGCCAAGGCGAAGGAGTTAGGCTGTAACAAGGTAGCCCTGGGCCATCATATGAATGATGTAATCGAGACAACCATGATGAATGTCCTCTATGCAGGAAACTTCAAGACTATGAAGCCTAAGCTTATTGCCCAAAACTTTGAGGATATGGAGCTAATTAGGCCTCTTTATTATCTTCACGAGGATGATATCAAAAGATGGAGGGATTACGTATCTCTATCTGCCCTAAATTGTGCCTGCACAGTCACCAAATCTAGCGAATCTTACACTAGAAAGAAAATAAAAGAATTAATAGCAGAACTTAAAAAAGACAACCCAGATGTAGAAAAGTCAATCCTAAGATCAGCAGAAAATGTCAATTGCGATATGGTCCTAGGCTATCAAATAAAGGGAGAAAAACACTCGTTTTTGGAGGAATTTGAATGATAATAGATTTTATAAAAGTCCTAATCCTTTCTATAGTAGAAGGAGTTACGGAATTCTTGCCAGTATCATCGACTGGGCATTTGATCTTAGTAAATCAATTTGTAAAGCTCGAACCAGAAGGATTTTCCAACGCCTTCAATATAATCATCCAACTAGGGGCAATCCTATCTGTCGTAGTGATTTACTTTAAAAGGCTTAACCCTTGGGATAGGGAAAAGACAGAAAGATACTTCCCTAAAAACTACGATAAGCTAAACGGTCAATCCAGATTCTACTTTAGACTAACCCATCCAGACAAAAAGACAATAGAGCTTTGGAAAAGAGTCATAGTGGGAATCCTTCCAGCCATGGTCTTAGGTCTACTCTTTGATGATTTCATAGACGAGCACCTATTTAATCCAATGGTAGTTGCAACTATGCTACTAGTATGGGGTCTAATAATAATCTTTGTAGAAAAAAGAAATAAAGGAAACAAGGGCTTTAGACACGATAATATAGCCATGGTTTCCTATAAGACAGTACTTGCTATAGGATTTTTCCAAACCCTTGCCATGATTCCAGGAACAAGCAGGTCAGCTGCGACAATTATGGGAGCCATGATCCTAGGACTATCAAGATCTGCTGCAGCAGAATTCTCATTTTTCCTAGCTATTCCTACCATGCTTGGAGCAACTTTCCTTAAGGTGATCAAGAACTTCGGAGGATTTACACCCTACCAATGGTTCCTAATCCTTTTGGGCATGGTCCTAAGCTTCCTTGTAGCTTATTTTGTTATAAAGAAATTCATGGCTTATATCAGAAACAATGACTTCATTCCATTTGGAATCTATAGAATAATACTAGCTATCATAGTATTTATTTACTTTTTATTTGTTTAGATGAAGAAAAGATGTGAATGGGCGAAAGGTGAGCTTTTAGAAAGATATCACGATGAGGAATACGGAAATATAAGCCACGACGATGACTATATCTTCGAGATCCTTGTTTTGGAATTTATGCAGGCGGGTCTTAGCTTTGAGATAATCTTAAAGAAAAGAGAAGCCATGCGTAAGTCCTTTGATGGCTTTGATTATAGGAAAATAGCATCCTATGACGATAGAAAAATCGAAGAGCTCATGGCCAATGATAAAATAATCAGAAACAAGAAAAAATTAATAGCCTTGGTAAAAAACGCCAGGGCCTTCATAAAAGTAAGAGGAGAATACGGATCTTTCGATAAGTACCTAGAAAACTTCATCAAAGATCCCATAGACTACAGGAGAAAAGAAGGGGAGATAATTGCGAAAAGCAAACTTTCGGAGAAACTATCAAAAGACATGAAAGATAAATCCTTCTCCTTCGTAGGACCAGTTACAATCCACTCCTTCCTAGAAGCCATAGGAAGAATAAATTGCCACAGCAGCTCTTGCTTTAAACACCAAAACAGCTAGACTAAGTTAAGTCTAATCTAGCTGTTTTTTCTATGTGAATATATAAATATTATTCCTATCTATAATCGCTAGGACTTTTATCATAGAATTCCTTAAAGGCCTTGGAAAAATATAAGGGATCCTTAAAGCCTACCGAATAAGCGATTACCTTGATAGATTCCTTGGTATTTTCTAGAAGCTGTGAGGCTCTTTTCATCCTAATTTCTTGTAGATACTGTTTGGGAGACATAGCTGTGTATTCCTTAAAGATCCTTGTTAGATAGGTCCTATTGACATTAAGCTTAGAGGCAATATCTTGGATTGATAAATCGGCCTTATTGTATTGGGTTTCTATTATACGCCTACAATCAAGGCATATTTTCGTTCGACTACCCACCGTCTTTTTATTATTTTGGGGACCTATCCTAATCAACTCATATAAGACTTCGTAGCTTTGACCAATAAGTTTAAGAAGCTTTAGGTTATGGTCGTCTATACTTTCAGAATCCTCGACCATCGATTTTATTATGATTCCTAGCTTTTTCGTATTACAAGTATCAGATGATTTGATATAAGAAATTTCATGAATCCTAGATAAGGACAGATAATCCTTAATCCTATTGCCGTTTATACCAATCCAATAGTAAGACCAAGGCTCATCCTTATCTGCCTGGTAGTAGGTAAGCTCATTTTTCTTTAATAAAAACAAATCACCCTTCTTCAAAAATATTTTTTCTTTCTTGTAATGAAAATAGCCCGATCCGCTTGAAATATAATGAAGGACGTAATCATCTCTTATAGCAGGACCGAAATCTTGCAAAGATTTGCAGTCTTCATAGCCCACAAAATCAACTGCTACATCCATACTAAGTGTATCAAATTCAGAATAAATAACCATAGTACTCTCCAATAGTAACATTTTACCATATAGGAACAACAAAAGTCCATTCAAGGAATCGATTTCATATTATATAATTTATATAAATAGAGGAGGAATCTATGGGAATTATTATTGAAGATAGGCTCTACTATGTACATGCTAAGGGCCTGTCGATGATTTTAGAAAATCGTGATGGAGATTTGTTACTTAAACACCTAGGAAAAAGTATTAAGAATTATAATTTTTCGAATAGGGTATTTGAAAAGGACCACGCTTTTTCAGCAACACAAAATCCGGATGACAGGACCTATAGTTATGATACACAAAGGCAAGCTTTTGGAGTCCATGGCTTTGGGGACTTTAGGCATCCATCGATTAAAATTGAGCATGGAAACAATGAACTTACACTATTTAAAATAAAAGAAAGTCATATTCTAGATTATGAAGTCGATGCGAAAGGCCTTCCAAATCCACACTCTAGGAAAGAGGCTGAGACCTTGCTTTTGATTTTGGAGGATGAAGTTAGTGAGCTTGAATTAAGAATCTACTACACAGCATACGAGGATTCCCCAACCATATATACCTTTACAAGCTTGGTAAATAAGTCGAACCAAGAAGTAGTTATTCACAGAGATTTATCTGCTATGTTTGATATGCCAGCTTCATCTTATGATATAATAAGCTTACAGGGAGCCTACGCTAGAGAGAAGACCTTGCGCCGCCATAAGGTAGATCAGGGGATGTTTTCAGTATTTTCAAACCGAGGGGCATCAGGTCACTCCCAGACTCCAGCTATAATATTGGCAGATTCTCTGGCAAATGAAGACTATGGTGAAGCTTGGGCCCTTCAGCTAATGTATAGCGGGAATTTCCAAGCAAGTGTTGAGAAAAATCAATTAAATGAAGTCAGGATGTCGATTGGAATTGCTGACGATAATTTCGCTTGGAGACTTAGACCAGGTGAGAGCTTCGATACTCCAGTGGCCCTACTAACTTATTCAGATAAGGGTCTTACAAAACTAAGCCAGGAAAGTCAAAGCTTTGTTCAAAATCATATCATGGCCAAAAACTTTGCTTATGAGAAAAGACCAATACTAATTAACAACTGGGAGGCGACATATTTTGATTTTGATAAGGAAAAATTATCTAGCTTAACTGATGAAGCAAGTAAGCTTGGAATCGAGCTTTTCGTCCTCGATGATGGCTGGTTTGGCAATCGTTTTGATGACAATAGGGCTCTGGGAGATTGGCAGGTAAATGAAGAAAAGATCGGTTGTAAGCTTAGTGAACTTATAAGCGATGTTCACAAAAAGGGGATGAAATTTGGTCTATGGGTCGAACCTGAGATGATTTCTGTTGATAGTGATCTTTACAGAAAGCACCCAGATTGGGCTATCCAAGTGCCTAAGAGGGGTCATAGCTATTCAAGAAATCAACTTGTCCTTAATTTAGCGAATCCAGAGGTAGTAGCTTATCTTAAAGAAGTCTTAGATGATCTTCTATCAAATCATCATATCGATTATATAAAATGGGATTATAATAGAAATATTACGAATATCGGAAATGGTAAAGATTATCTCGAAACGATGGAGCAATCTCACAGATATATGTTAGGATTTTATGATTTAGTTAAGTTCTTGACAGAAAAACATTCAGACGTACTCTTTGAGTCATGCTCGGGAGGTGGTGGAAGAAACGATCTTGGGGTTATGAGATATTTCCCACAAGTTTGGGCAAGCGATAATACAGATGCCATAAATAGGCTTCCAATTCAATATGGTTCAACCTTCCTTTATCCAACTATCAGTATGGGAGCTCATGTTTCAGCCTCACCTAATCATCAGATGAAGCGAGTAACTCCTCTTAAAACTAGGGGTCATGTCGCTATGATGGGAAATTTTGGTTATGAACTAGATTTAAGCAAGCTAAGCAAGGAAGAAAAAAACGAGATAAAAGAGCAAGTAAACTTGTACAAAGAAATCCGTCCTATAATTCAATTTGGAAGACAATACAGGTTAATAAACCCTGTCGAAGAGACTAATGAAGTTGCTGTAGAATTTGTAAAGGATGATAGGATTCTAGTGACTTATGTAAGAAAACTTTCAACTATAGAAGAGATTGAAACTACCCTTAAGCTAAAGGGCCTTGAAGAAGAAAGTATATATCGTTTGCATGGAACAAATAAGGTATACTCAGGCGCAGAGCTTATGTATGCTGGTCTAACTATAGTAATGGATGGGGGAGATTTCCTAAGCAAACAATATTACTTTACTAAAATCGAAGCTTAAATTTCTAAGAAGGAGAAAGAAATGAAAAATAATAAGAGATTTATTATAAGGAGGATGGTCTTCTTTTTGATCGTTCTCATAAATCTTACTTCCTGTTCCAATAAGGAAGAAAAGTCCGCAGACGGTAGGGTCGTAATTGAATTTTTCAACCAGAAAAGAGAAATGGTCGACACCCTAGAGGAAATAGTAAAAGATTTTGAGAAAGAAAATCCAGACATAAAGGTAAACATGACAAACGTACCGGATGCCGGAACAGTGCTTAAAACCCGTATGCTTGCAGGCGATAGCCCAGATATAATCAATATCTATCCACAAAACATGGACTTTAAGGAATGGGCCAAGGCGGGCTACTTTAAAGATCTAAGCGAAGCGAGCTATCTTTCCAATATAGTAAATGATTATGAGAAAAAGTACGCCATAGATGGCAAAATCTACAATGTCCCTCTATCAGCTAACTTCTATTGTATCTACTACAATAAGACAAAATTTGATGAATTGGGGCTAAAGGTTCCTGAAACTTGGGAAGAATTCAAAAAGCTTGTAGAAGATATTAAGGCTAAGGGAGAAGTTCCTTTCGCCGTAGCAGGTAGTGAGGGTTGGACCCTAAATGGATACCATCAACTTTCCTTGATTAATATTACAGGAAGCGATGAGGGAGCAAACGATTACTTAAGATATTCTGAGGTAAATTCAATAAATGAAAATGACGATACTCTAGTAAAAGATAGCGAGTACCTAGACTTACTGGCAGATGAGGGAAATGCCCAAAGAAACTGGGAAGGGGCCTCCTACAATGATTCTGTGGTTGCCTACGCAACAGAAAAATCCCTAATGCTTGCTGGTGGATCTTGGGTGCTTGCGGCAATTGGCCAACAAAATCCTGAATTTGAAGTAGCTACCTTTGCTTTCCCAGGAGTAAATAAGGGAGAGGAAGTTACAGTAGGAGCAGGAGATTTGGCCCTTTCAATATCGGAAGATACCAAACACCCTGAAGAAGCAGACCGCTTCCTAGAATACATGACATCTAAGGAAGCTATGCAAAAGTACTACGACGTAGATGGGTCCCCAGTTGCTGTAAAGGGAGTAAAGGAGAATGAAGATTCGCCACTTGCACCTTTGTATAAGCTTGCTTTTACCGACAGACATTACGTTTGGTTGGGTCAAGAGTGGAATAGTGAAGAGGACTTCTTCCAAGCTACAACTAATTATCTACTAACACAAGACAGGGCCCAATTAGCTAAGGAGCTCAATGCTTTCTTTAATCCGATGAAAGCTAGCAATAAAAAGGAGTAAATAATATGAGAAAGTTTTTAAATAAACATTGGGGTTGGACCTTTTTAATCATACCTTTGATATTACAAGCCATATTTTTCTATTTTCCAATGTTACAGGGAGCCTTTTATAGTTTTACCAACTGGACAGGGCTAACCTATAACTTTGATTTCGTAGGAATAAATAACTATTCAATCCTTATGACTGATGAGAAGTTCTTCAAGGCGCTTGGCTTTACCTTGATATTAACTATATGCCTTATAGTTGGTGAAATAGTATTTGGTATATTAATAGCTAGAGCCCTAAATTCCAAAATCAAGGGACAAACTTTTTTTAGAGCTTGGTTCTTCTTCCCAGCTGTCCTATCAGGCCTAACCGTATCTTTGATTTTCAAACAAATCTTTAACTACGGACTTCCAGCCATAGGAGAATCCTTAAATATAGAATTCCTAAAAACTAGTCTTTTGGGAACGACTTACGGTTCTATCTTTGCTGCTATATTTGTAATGCTCTGGCAGGGAGTTGCTATGCCAATTATAATTTTCCTATCAGGCCTACAGACAATTCCTACAGAGATAAAAGAAGCAGCTGCCATTGATGGAGCAACTAGCAGACAGACATTTTGGAGTATAGAACTACCTTACCTCTTGCCAAGCATATCTATGGTCTTTATCATGGCCCTTAAGGCAGGGCTTACAGCCTTTGATCAAATCTTTGCCCTTACAGGGGGTGGTCCTAGCAATTCCACAACCTCTATAGGACTTTTGGTTTATAACTATGCCTTTAAGAGCAATCAATACGGCTATGCCAATGCCATAGCTCTGATACTATTTTTGCTTATAGCCATAGTTTCTATTGTTCAGATTAAGATATCAAAACGTTACGAAGTATGAGGAGAAAAATATGAAAATAGAAGAAAATAATAATAGATTCTGGAAGTATGTTCTCTTGATAGTGGGATCTTTCCTAATATTGATTCCTCTACTAGCTACGATTTTTAGTTCCTTTAAAACAACCAAGGATATAATGCAAAACTTCTTTGGCTTTCCAAATCCAGTTACCCTAGATAACTTTAGACGCTTGATAGAAGATGGAATTGGAAAATATTTCTTAAACTCAACTATAATTACAATAGCATCAGTTGTCCTAGTAACTATATTTATACCCGCTGCTGCTTATTCAATAGCGAGAAATATGTCAAGGTCACGTGCATTCAACATCATGTATATCCTTCTAATTTTAGGGATTTTTGTACCCTTCCAAGTCATCATGATTCCTATTACAGTTATGATGAGCCGTCTTGGAATGGCAAACATCTTTGGCCTAGTAATTCTATATCTAACCTATTCAATCCCACAAACCTTGTTCCTCTATGTAGGCTATATCAAGCTAAGCGTGCCAGATAGCTTGGATGAGGCAGCTGAGATTGATGGGGCTGATAGATTTACAACCTATAGGAAAATAATATTTCCTATGCTAAAGCCAATGCACGCTACTGCCCTTATAATAAATGCTCTTTGGTTTTGGAATGACTTTATGCTACCACTTTTGATACTTAACAAGTCATCTGACCTTTGGTCATTACCTCTTTTCCAATACAACTACACAGGCCAGTATCTAAGTGACTACGGTCCAAGCTTTGCCTCTTATGTTGTTGGTATTATTACAATAACAATAGTTTATCTAATATTCCAAAAGAATATTATTTCAGGAATGAGCAAGGGTGCTGTTAAATAGGCATATCTACTTATGAGAAAATAGGAGAAACTTATGGGAATTCAAAACAAAACTATGCTTATTACTTATTCAGATAGTTTAGGCAAAGATTTAAAAGATTTAAAAGAAAATTTAGAAAAATATTTTAAGGATGCCGTAGGGGGTGTCCATATATTACCATTCTTTCCATCGACAGGGGATAGGGGCTTTGCTCCAATCGATTATGACGAGGTAGATCCTAAGTTTGGAGATTGGAAAGATATTAAGGCCTTAGGAGAAAGATACTATCTTATGTTTGATTTTATGATCAATCATATTTCTCGAAAGTCAAAATACTATAAGGACTATCAGGAAAAGCATGAAGATAGTGAATATAAAGATTTATTCCTAAATTGGGATAAGTTCTGGCCAGAAAATCGTCCTAGCCAAGCCGATATAGATTTAATCTATAAAAGAAAAGACAGGGCTCCCAAGCAAGAAATTAAATTTAAAGATGGATCGGTTGAAAATCTTTGGAATACATTTGGAGAAGAGCAGATTGACCTAGATGTTAGAACTGAAGTCACTATGGATTTTATAAAGAAAAATATAGATAATCTTTCTAAAAAGGGCTGTGACATCATAAGACTTGATGCCTTTGCTTACGCTATCAAGAAGCTAGATACAAATGACTTTTTTGTAGAACCTGAAATATGGGATTTACTAGATAAGGTAAGAGAGATGGCAGTTAAAAATAATGTAGAAATACTGCCTGAAATTCACGAACATTACAAGATACAGTTTAAAATAGCAAGTCATGATTATTTTATATATGATTTTGCCTTGCCGATGCTAACTTTATATAGCCTTTATTCTGGAAAGGTAGACAGACTTAAAAATTGGTTAGAAAAAAGCCCTATGAAACAATTCACCACCCTAGATACCCACGATGGTATTGGTGTGGTTGATGTAAAAGATATAATGACCGATGATGAAATAGCCTTTACTACAGACCAGCTTTATAAGATTGGAGCCAATGTTAATAGGAAATATTCAACAGCAGAATATAACAATCTCGATATATATCAGATAAATACTACTTACTATTCAGCTCTTGGAGATGATGATAAAAAATATTTTATAGCTCGCCTTATCCAAGCTTTTGCTCCTGGAATTCCTCAAGTTTATTATGTGGGATTTCTAGCGGGGAAAAACGACTTAAAGCTTCTTGAAGAAACAAAAGAAGGTCGAAATATAAATCGTCATTATTATTCCAATGAGGAGATAGCTAAGGAAGTAGAAAGACCTATAGTGAAAGCCCTTCTAATGCTTTTTAAATTTAGAAATAGGTCGGAAGCTTTTGACCTAGAAGGTTCGATCTCAGTCGAAAATGAGGGAGAAAACATAATAATAATTACTCGTAAGAATAAAGATAGAAGTGCAGTAGCTAAAGCAAGAATAGATCTTAAGAATTTAACCTATAAAGTTACTGAAAATGATAAAGAAATAGAATTTTTAAATATATAGTTAGGAATTAGCACATGACAACTTTAAAATTAAATCATATATACAAAAAATATCCGAAATCTACTCACTATGCAGTAGAAGATTTCAATCTAGACATAAAGGACAAGGAGTTTATAGTATTTGTAGGACCCTCTGGTTGTGGTAAGTCTACTACCCTCCGTATGATTGCAGGTCTTGAAGATATAACAGAAGGAGAGCTTTTCATAGATGATGAGCTAGTTAATGAAAAATCTGCCAAAGACCGTGAAATCGCCATGGTATTTCAAAACTATGCCCTCTATCCTCATATGACTGTCTACGATAACATGGCCTTTGCCCTAAAACTTAGAAATCTAAAAAAGGACGAAATTGATAGACGTGTCAAGGAAGCTGCAGAAATCCTTGGATTGACAGAACTTTTAAAACGTAAACCAGCTGATCTTTCAGGAGGTCAGAGACAACGTGTGGCAATGGGAAGGGCAATTGTGCGTGAAGCCAAAGTCTTCTTGATGGATGAGCCCCTATCAAACCTAGATGCTAAGCTTAGAGTTTCAATGAGGGCAGAAATTTCTAAGATCCACCGCCGTATTGGAGCAACAACCATATATGTAACTCACGATCAGACCGAAGCCATGACCCTAGCTGATAGGATTGTAATAATGAGCTCAAGGAAAAATCCAGACGGGTCTGGTACCATAGGAAGGATAGAGCAAATAGGAACTCCTTATGAGCTTTACAATAAGCCGGTCAACAAATTCGTTGCTGAATTTATAGGAAGTCCTTCAATGAACTTCTTTGAAGTAACTGTTCTTGGATCAGAAATGATGGATAGCAACGGTCTCTGCATACAAATACCAGAAGGACACAGAAAGACCCTAGAAAAGAAAGGATATGTTGGCAAGAAAGCTATTTTCGGCATAAGACCAGAAGATATATCAAGTAGCGAAATAGCAAGAGAGACCTACCCAAGTTCAACTATTGATGCGGAAGTCGTAATGTCAGAGCTACTTGGAAACGAAACAATCCTTTATACAAAACAAGGAAATAACGAGTTTGCTTCAAGAGTTGGGGCAATGGAGTACAGAAATCCAGGAGAGCGTGTGAAGCTTAGCCTAAATGTAGCCAAGGGACATTTTTTCGATATTGATACAGAAAAGACCATTAGTTAAAAATATTTGTTAGATATTAGAAAAGGACTACAATGAAATTACGGGGCAAAATTTGCCTTAAAGAATTTAGAAAAGAATTTAGAGAGGTGGAATATGAAAAAACATTGGTGGCATAAGGCGACTATTTATCAGATTTATCCAAGGTCTTTTATGGACTCAAACAATGATGGAATAGGAGATTTGAGAGGAATTATTTCTAAGCTCGATTATCTCGAAAAGCTCGGGATCAATGCTATTTGGCTTTCTCCAGTTTATCAAAGTCCAATGGATGATAATGGCTATGATATTTCTGATTATAGGGCTATTGCAGATATTTTTGGCAATATGGATGATATGGAGGAGCTCCTAGATGAAGCTAAGAAGAGAGATATTAGAATCATCATGGATCTTGTTGTAAACCATACCTCAGATGAGCATGCTTGGTTTATAGAGGCGAGAGATAATCAAGCTAGCCCTAAGCGTGACTATTATATTTGGAGGAAGGAGAAAAACGGCCTAGAATCTACCTTCTCTGGCTCTGCTTGGGAGTATGATGAGGATTCTGGCGAGTATTACCTCCACTTATTTAGCAAGAAGCAACCAGATCTTAACTGGGAGAATGAAGATTTGCGTCATGAAATCTATGACATGATGAACTTCTGGATTGATAAGGGAATCGGGGGCTTCCGTATGGATGTAATAGATCTACTAGGCAAAGTTCCTGATAAGGAAATAAGGGAAAATGGACCAATGCTTCATACCTACCTTAAAGAGATGAACAAAAATACCTTTGGTAAGCATGATTTATTGACAGTTGGTGAGACTTGGGGAGCAAGTCCTGAAATTGCCAAGAAATATTCAAATCCAGACAACGAAGAGCTTTCCATGGTATTCCAATTTGAGCATATCGGTCTCCAACACAAGGAGGGTATGGCTAAATGGTTCTATGAAAAGGACCTTGATGTAAGTAAGCTTAAGGAAATTTTCGCCAAATGGCAAACTGAACTAGAGCTTGGCAAGGGTTGGAATTCGCTATTTTGGGAAAACCACGACCTTCCTAGAGTCCTTTCACTCTGGGCAGATGTCGGCGAATATAGGGAAAAATCATCCAAGGCCCTCGCCATCCTACTTCATCTTATGAGAGGAACTCCTTATATCTACCAAGGAGAAGAAATCGGCATGACCAATTATCCTTTCAAGGACCTAGCAGAATTTGAAGATATTGAATCAATAAATTACGCCAATGAATGCCTAGAAAAGGGAGAAGACGAGGAAGAAATCCTTGATAGGGTATCTGTAATCGGTCGTGACAACGCTAGAACTCCTATGCAATGGGATAACTCCAAGAATGCTGGCTTTTCTAAGGCGGATTCAACCTGGCTTCCTGTAAATCCAAATTACAAGGAAATAAATGTAGAGGAAGCCCTAAAAGATCCTGATTCAATATTTTATACCTACCAAAAACTAGTTGACCTAAGGAAAAAGAAGGATTGGCTAGTAGATGCTGACTTTAAGCTTTTAGAAACCGAGGAGAAAGTCTTTGCCTACACAAGAGAGACAGACTTAGAAAAATACCTCATTGTGCTTAATTTTTCTGGAGAAATCCAAGACTTTGACTTAGAAGAAGATTATACTGATATTGTAATTTCTAATACAGATGTCAAAGAAGTTAAGAATTCAGGCAAGCTTAAGGCCTGGGACGCATTTTGTGTGAAAATTAAATAAATAAAGGGGCGGTCTTGATGACCGCCTTTTCTATGCAAATAAATTTATAAAAAATGTAATGACTAGAGGGTTGAAGAGATTTACTGCAACTGCTAGGACTATGGGAAATACGAACATTGCTACATCTGCTGGGCCCTTTTCTTCTATGACTGCTTCCATATTTGCCATGGCGTTTGGTGTCTGGCCGAGGCCTACTCCGCAATGACCAGCTGCCATTACTGCAGCGTCGTAGTCTTTGCCACAAAATCTGTAGGTTACAAGACTTGTATAGATTCCTATAAAAATCGCTTGGGCTACTAGAATTACAAACATAGGTCCTGCAAGGCCTATTATTGCCGAAATGTTCAGATTGATTAGGGCAAGGGATAGGAAGAGGCTGAGGGAAATATTTCCTACTATATTTACATTAGTAAGGTCCACATCTTTTCCTAGTAGGTCGTAGATATTTCTTACGACAAGACCTCCGAATTGGCATCCTACATAGTAGGGAAAGCTTAGGGAAGTTAGGGCAAGGATTTTGTTTATAAAAGTTCCCAAGAAGGCTGACAGACTTACCAGTATTATGGCCTTCATCAAGGAAGATTGATTTATTATTCTTCTAATATTTTTATCTTTTGATTCGTACAAGGCGCCCTTTGACCTAAGCGAGTGGGTCTTGATGAGTCTTTTTGCGACAGGTCCTCCTACCAGGCTTCCAACCAAAAGTCCGAAGGTCGCCGCTGCTACTCCTATGGAGGTGCTTCCCACTGCTCCCTTAGATTCCATGATTTTTCCAAAAGATATGGCAGATCCTATTCCTCCGGTCATTGAAGTAGATCCCATAGCCACACCGTGGAGGGGATTTATGCCAAGGATGAGGGAAATTCCTACAGAGATCACATTTTGTAAAGGTAGGAGGAGGATTATTACGATTGCAAGCTTAAAGCCGATTATCCCCGCCTTTTTCAAACTTTTAAAGGATGCGGCAAGGCCTATGGATGCAAAAAAGATATTCATAAAGAAGTCTTGGAGAGTTCCGTCGAATTTAAAGTCGATCTTGCCCCTTTCCTTGATTATAAATATCACAAGGCTAATAATAAGACCTCCTATTACAGGAGATGGAATGAAAAATTTCCTAAAAAATTCAAATTTATTTTTGATTAAGACCCCGATAATATAGGCAATCATCCCAATGCCTAGAGTCTGTATTATGTCTAATTCTATTGTCATTATGTATCCTTTCTTATTTAATAGTTTATCCCTAGTGATAATTTTTACAAGTTCTTACAAAAAAAGCTTGAAAAAGAGCAATCTTAATTTGCTTACAGTATAATGAATGTTATATAATAAGCTAAGGAGAGTGCTTATGAAGATAATATTTTGGGTGTCGGCCTTTGCGATATTTTATCCTATGATAGGCTACCCATTGACACTTTTGTTATTAGACAAAATTATAAAAAGAAAAAATATAAAAGATTACACATACAAGCCCAAGGTTTCGGTTATCATATCAGCTTATAATGAGGAGAAAGTCATTGAGAAGAAGCTCAATAATATTATAAAAACTGACTATCCAGACTTTGAAGTTATTATTGCAAATGATGCCTCAAATGACAGGACGGTGGAGCTTAGTGAAAATTTTATAAAAAGTCATCCGAACTTTGATATTAGAGTAAACACTGTAAGAAATCATTTAGGCAAAACCAACGCCCAAGACGAGGCGGTAGAGGTCGCCAAGGGAGAGATTTTAGTCTTTTCTGATGCAAATTCGATCTTTAAGGAAGATGCCATAAGTGAGCTTGTTTCCTATTTTACTTCAGATGATATAGAATATGTCTGCGGGTCTCTTATCTACAAAGAAGATGAGACGGCTTCGGTTGTAGCGGAAAATACCTATTGGAATATGGAACTTACTATGAGAAAAATCGAGTCCAATATTAAAACCATAGCTGCAGGAAATGGAGCGATTTATGCTTGTAGGAAGAAGGACTATAGGAATTACGATCTAGTAAGCTCTCACGATTACGAGATGCCTCTTCACGCAGGCCTTAACGGTAAGAGGGCCCTTTATAATGAGGATGCCCTAGCTTTTGAGAAGGCCGGATCTACTACAAGCGATGAGTTTAAGAGAAAGGTCAGGATGCAAAGAAGGATTCTTACGAATATTAGAACCAATCTAAGAAGGCTAAACATTTTCAAATACGGTTGGTTTTCTTTCTTCCACTTTAACCATAAGACCTTAAGATTCTTGCAGGCTTTCTTTCATATAGTATTATTTATAAGTAATATATTTCTTATTAGACAAGGATTTATCTACAAGCTAATCCTTCTAGGCCAAGTTGCTTTTCTAATTCTTGCCATTTTGGGTCAAGTAAGTAAGGCGAAAAATAAGATCGTCTATTTTCCAAGATATTATTCTATGATGATGCTTGCCCAAATACTCGGAGCAAAAAACGAGCTTACAGGTAAGAGTAAGGCCACTTGGGAAAAGGCAGAAAGTACGAGGTAATATGAATATAGAAGTTTTGATTTCTGCTATGAATGTATGCGATATTAGTTTTTATAAGAGATTTAACTTAAGTACGAACTGCCTAATTATAAACCAAACAGACCATAATTCCTACGAGGAAGTCAAGGAAGATGGCTTTAAGGTAAGGATGATATCGACCGATACGAGAGGCCTTGGTAGGTCGAGAAATCTCGCTATTTTAAATTCTAGCGCAGATGTCGTTTTATTTTGTGATGACGATGAAGTCTTAGAAGATGATTATGAGAGAAAAATCAAGGAATCCTTTATCGAACATCCTGATGTGGACTTTTTTGTGATGAAGACCATAATTTATAAGGATGGGGCTGAGACTATCAAGGTCAAGGAAGAAAAAGACCTAAAGATTTACAATGCTTTAAGATATGGATCAGTTCATTTCGCCTTTAAGCGAGAGAAGATCCTTGAGAAAAATATACTATTGTCCACATATTTTGGAGCAGGTACGGGAAATGGATCTGGTGAAGATTCGATATTTATTGCAGATTGCATTAGAAATAAGCTAAGAGTGAGGACTTCTACTAAACTTATAGCGAAAATCTACAATGACGATTCAACTTGGTTTACAGGATTTGACGAGAAGTTCTTCTATGATAAGGGAAAACTTTCCAGGGCACTTTTTCCTAAGATGTATAGGTTTTATATAGAATATTTTGTTAGAAACTATCCTGATAAGGTAGGAGAATTAGGCATAAGAAAAGCAAGACAGTTGATGATTGAAGGCGCTAAGGATTTTGGAGGTTAAAATGAAAGAAAAAAGATCGCTATTTAGTGCAATTCCAGCAGGACTAATCTGTGGAATACTAGCAGCAGTTATCTTCTACTTCGCCCTAAGCTATTCAGGTTTTAATGAATATAGGGCAAAAAGTAAGATTATAACTACAGATATTGAGAATGTAAATGAGAATGCAGGAGATGCAAGTACCTACGCGGCTACTATTAACTCAAATAAGATTAAAAAGACAGTACTCGACAACCTAGGAATAGATATGTCTTTGGGAGTGCTCGATGCAAAACTTAGCATAGAGCCTATAGAAGGCTCATCTGTAGTAGATATTGTAGTTACAGATACTAATAAGCTAAGGGCAGAAGACATAGCGGATGAATACGCAGACCTTGCTGTTAGAGTTATAGGAAATATTTACGGAACAGATGCCAAAGTTATGGAATACTCCTACCAATCTGCAGGCAGGGTAAACAATGGCAAAACTTACGCATCTATTGTAGGACTTGGAGTATTTGTCATAGCGACTCTTATTGGAATGATTAGGGTTAACTCCTTTAATAACAAGGTCCTATTAGCCAAGGCGCAAAAAGTAGAAGACCTTGAAGATTACGAAACTTATGAAGATGATTATGGGAAAATCACTTCTGATTCCAAAAGAGAAGTAAAAGACGGAAGAGTAAGCTTTAAGAAGGAAGAGGACTACTCATCCTACGCCTATAATGATGACGATAATGAAAACGATGATGATAGGGACTTTACAGGCACACAAAAAATTGATCCAATAAATGTCGATGAAGAAGATTTCGGTGAAACTACGATAATAGACCAAGACGAGATCCTTTATGGAATCAATAAACAAAATAGGTCTAATAAGGATACTACAAACAAGGACTATCCAATAATTGGTAAGCTTGCCCCATACAGTAAAGGAGAATTAGATGTTTAGGAAAAAAGACGAAGAGAAAAAAGAAATAGCTCTTCAAGCCTTTTACGATCTTGAAGATAAGCTAATAAAAAATCTCGACAATGACGATAAGCTTATAGGATTTACATCTACTACAAACCACACCGACCAGGCCCTAAATATTTATATAATGGCCAAGCATCTGGCTGAAGAAGGAGATAGGATCTTAATAATCGATGCCAATCTAAGGGAGCCTGCCCTTGAAGATTTGACTGACAAGCATGAGGAAAGAGGCTTTATCGATGGAGTCCTTGGAGATTATCCAAAAGACGACCTTATCAAGTTCGATGAAAAGTTCGATAATATCTACCTAATGTATTCGGGCAAGGTTTCTGATTATGCAGATGAGTTCCTAGAACCATCCGACATCAAAAACTTCATAGAAAGCCTAAGAGATTCATTTGATTATATCTTCGTAAATACAACTGCAAACAAGGATATACCAGAAGCCAATATGTTCCTTGCTCTTTGCGATAAGGTCCTAGTATTTACTACCTTTGCCAACAAGGATAATGATATCTACAAGGAATCTATAAAACAACTTGAAAATGTAAATGCAGAAATCCTAGGTATAGTTCTAACCAACTACATCTACAGCGAAGCTGAAGTTAGAGAAATGTTTGGAGAAGATTAATGAAAAAGATTAAAGTACTTATGATATTAGCTCTAAGCCTTGGTATGGCTTCATGTGCTAATGACACTTACCAATCTAAGCGTCATCCAGATGCAAATGAAGAAAGCCAGGTTAGTCAAAAAGCTGAAGATACAAATAGAGAAGAAGATACTCAAGAAGAGAATACTGAAGTAAATGATCAGGGCGAGGCTCCAAAAGATGAAACAAAAGAAGATGAAAAGTCTGATGTGATGGCTGGAGTAGACTATCAAGTAGAAGATATTGTAAATATAAGACTTGATCCAACGACAGATTCCGAGATAGTAGGCGAGGCTCATCCTGGAGATGAGATCTTAGTTCTCCTAGAAAAGGACGGCTGGTCAAGAGTATCAGTAAATGGTCAGGCAGGTTATATCAAGTCTGACTTGTTAAAGCCAGTAGAATAATTAAGGTACCAGGCAAGAGTTTAGGCTTTTGCTTGGTATTTTTTTGTAGAATTCGAGAATTATTAATTAAAATATAGTTAAATCCTATCGAATATAATTTCATATATGATATAATTGTAGCGAGAGGTATTATGATAAATTTATTTTTCGATTATCTATTATGGCCCTTGCTTATGGTAATTGCTGCTATAAGCTTTCTTAATTCAATTATGGAAAATAAGAAGAGCAAGATTATTATTTCGGTTATACTTTTGCTTTCGGCGGTAGTGATAATGATGTTAGTTTACAAAAAATTCGACGAGGGAATTTTTATACAGATTTACCTATTCCTATTTTTCTTATCGATAGCCCTGGTAATTCTGGCCCTAAAGAAACAAGAAGACTGGTTCACCCTAATAGGTATAGGGCTGATGCTCGCTATGCTTGTAATCTTGTTGACCTTTCCCTTAGAATAAGTATTAAAGAGGTATTATGATTAATATTGAAAATCTGAACAAAGTTTATGAAAATGGTTACGAGGCCTTAAAGTCTATCAACTTAGATATAGAAGATGGAGCCTTGGTTACTCTCCTAGGTCCTTCTGGTTGCGGTAAGTCTACTATACTAAACATAATAGCGGGCATCCTTGATCCGACAAAGGGAGATATCAAGTTTGATGGAGAAAGCGTAATAAACAAACACCCCAAGGACCGTGATATCGGCATGGTTTTCCAAAACTACGCCCTCTATCCTCACATGACAGTCCTAGAAAATATTATCTTTCCACTTACAGTTGGAGATAAGAAAGTAAAAAAGCAAGAAGCAATCAAGATTGCCCAAAAATACATGGATCTTGCCTATATTGGAGAGATAAAGGATAAAAAGCCAGGACAAATCTCTGGTGGCCAACAACAAAGAGTCGCCATAGCCCGTGCCCTTATCCAAAATCCAAAGACCCTTCTCCTAGATGAGCCTTTAAGTAACCTAGATGCTAGACTTAGATTATCTATCAGAGAAGAGATTAGAAATATAGTAAAGGAAGTTGGAGTAACTACGATTTTTGTAACTCACGACCAGGAAGAGGCTCTTTCCATATCTGATTACATAGCCTTGATGGACAAGGGAGTTATCCAACAATACGACAAGCCACAAAATCTCTACCTTGATCCAGCAAATCTCTTTGTTGCAAAATTTATAGGAAATCCTATTATAAATATTTTTGAATTTGAAAAGAAGGGTGATGACCTAATTTCGTCAGATCTAAAGCTTAAGCTAGAGGATTTCGAGAAAGAAAGATTTAAAAAAGAGTTAAAGGATGGAGATTACCTAGTAGGCATTAGGCCAGAGCACTTCATCCTTGATAATGAGAGTGATATCAGGGTGAAGGTTGATTCTATAGAGATGATTGGAAGATATATGATCCTTCACTTCGACTTAGACGATGTATCTTCTAAGATGATAGTAGATAGCAAGCTTAAGATTAAAGCAGGCGATGAGATAGGAATTTCTATAGACTATCCATCAATTTATATTTTTGAAGAAGACGGAAGTAGGGTTTACTAATGAAAAAGCTTAAGTATTCTGCAGAAAAAAACAACAAGGCTTGGCTATATCTGGCCCCAGCCCTTGTATCTATCCTAGTATTTTCTGTCTATCCTTTGTTTAGGACCTTTGTGATGAGTATGCAAAATAACAACATACTCGCACCTAGCTTTGTAGGCCTTTCAAACTTTCCAATTGTATTAAAAGACCCTCTCTTTAAGAGAGCTATGATAAACACCTTAATATATGCGGTAACAGTTGTTCCCTTATCAATAATTATATCTATGCTTATAGCCCTAGTCCTAAATACCAATATCAAGGGAGGTAAGTTCTTCGAGACCTTGTTCTTTATCCCTTACCTAACCAGCGTTATAGCTATAGGTATTGTGTTTAGATATTTATTCCACGGCCAATACGGTTTTATCAATTATATCCTAGGCTTTGTTGGTCTTGGACCGATAGACTTTCTAAATGATCCTGATTATAATATGACAGCCCTTATAATTTTTGGTGTATGGAACGCCTTGGCCTTTAATATTATAGTAATACTCGCAGGTCTTAGGTCAATTGATAAAAATTATTACAAGGTTGCTGAGATGTTTGGAGCAAGTAGCTGGGAGCAATTTAGGAAGATCACCCTCCCACAGCTTAAGTCAATCATTACCTTCTTGTTTTTGACAAGTTTTATCACAGCCTTTAAGGTCTACAATTCAATCTTTGCCCTCTTTAATGGCAGGGCAGGTGTCGGCAATAGACTTGTAACTGCGGTATTTTATATCTACAACAAGTTCTATGTGGAATACAGATACGGTCAGGCTATGGCTGCAGGAGTGATTTTATTCTTATTCCTCCTCTTACTTACTTTCTTACAGAAGAAGGCAATAGAAAGGTTGGCAAAATAATGCAAAAAGTTTTAAGAATAATTGGATATATTTTTGTTGTAATCATGGCGATTATTACAGTATTTCCATTTCTTTATATGATTTCATCATCGCTAATGAGCTTTCAAGAAGTAACGAGCATTCCGCCTAAGCTTCTTCCACAAAAGCCAATATTTTCAAATTACGTCGAGGCTATGAAGGTTGCTCCTTTTGGGAGGTATTTTCTAAATACAGTTTTTGTATCTTTGACCAATACCATAGTTACTTTGATAACTACAACCCTTGCGGCCTTTGCCCTAAACTTTTGTAATTTCAAATACAAAAAACTCCTAGAAGCCTTCATGCTATCGCTCCTAATGATTCCTTTTGAGATTATAATCTTTACTAACTTTTCAACAATTGCAAGATTAGGACTCATAGATACTTATACTGCCCTTATAATTCCTTTTTTGGCATCAGTATTTTATATCTTTTACCTAAAGGAATTTCTCAAATCTATTCCGATGGATTTCTACAAGGCAGCTAAGGTCGATGGGGCAAGTGACTTTGAGTTTATTAGAAAAGTAATGATTCCTATGAGCAAGTCAAATCTCTTTACCATAGGGCTCTTAAACTTTATTACAGGATGGAACTCCTTCTTGTGGCCAATCCTTGTTACAAATACCACAGAGATGCGACTTATATCAAATGGTCTATCAGCCTTCGCTACTGAAGCAGGCCAGTTAATTCACCTTCAAATGGCAGCAAGTACTATTACTATAATGCCAATTTTAATACTATATTTCCTCTTTAGAAAACAAATCTTAAGCGGTGTTTCCTACGGGGGTATCAAAAGATAGAAAAAGGGTATATAATATTAGTGAAGGAAAATATAACAAAGGAGATTTTATGAAAAAGAAATTATCGTTGTTAATGGCTCTAGTTTTGTCACTAGGAGTATTCACAGCATGCGGATCTAATGAAAACGCAAGTGAAGAAAAGGCAGACAGCAAGGTAGAAGAAAGTGCTGATCAAGCAAAAGATGACAAGAAGGAAGAAGGAAAAGAAGAAGATAAGGCAGGAGGTCAAACAGAAATAGTATTCTGGCACGCTATGGGTGGAGGTCAAGGAGAAGCTCTTGAAAATTTGACCAAGAAGTTTGAAGAAGAAAATCCAAACATCAAGGTTACTCTTCAAGGTCAAGGAAAATACGGAGACTTAAACCAAATCCTCGTTGCATCAATGCAATCACCTAAAGACCTTCCAACAATAACTCAAGCTTATCCTGACTGGATGCTTCAATTCAAAGACGCTAATATGATAGCAGATCTTACAGACTATGTTAAAAAAGACATGGATGATTATGATGATATCTTGCCAGGAGTAAGAGATGAGTTAGAAAAAGATGGCAAGATTGAAGCTCTACCATTTAACAAATCAACAGAAGTATTCTGGTATAACAAAAATCTTTATGATGAACTAGGACTAAAAGAGCCTACAAGTTTTGAAGAGCTAAAAGAAAATGCTAAGAAAATTTACGAAGCAAAAGGAATCCCTGGGGCAGGATTTGATTCACTATCAAACTTCTACCTAACATATCTAAAAAACAAGGGAATCGAATTTGATGAAAATCTAGACCCTGCTTCAGCTGAATCTATCGAAGCTGTTGAATATTATCTAGAAGGTATCAAAGAAGGATACTTTAGAATAGCAGGGACAGACCAACACTTATCTGGTCCGTTTGCAAACGAACAAGTTGGTTCATTTGTAGGATCAAACGCTGGTGAAGTATATGTAAAAGAAGCTCTAAACGATAAATTCGAATATGCTGCAGCTCCTTACCCAGCAAAAGAAGCCTTCCAACAAGGTACAAATATTTACATGTTTGACAAGGCAAGTGATGAAGAAAAACAAGCAGCATTTAAATACATTCAATTTTTAGCTAGCAAGGATTCACAAGTTGAATTTGCTATAGCTACAGGTTACATGCCAGCAAGAAAATCTGCAGTTGAAGATGAAACTTACAAATCATCTGATTCAAAAATCGCACCAATTCTTGATAAGGCAAGTGAAAAACTATTCTCTAGACCACTTGCTCCAGGCAGCCAACAAGCCTACAATGACGTAGCAAGTTTACTTGAAAGCATCCTTTCAAATCCAAATGCAGACGTTAAGGCAGAGCTTGAAGCATTCGCGCCACAATTTAAGGCAGACTTTGAAGCTCAATAAAAATTACAGAAAAACAGGCGAGAAATAAGAATCTTGCCTGTTTTAAATTACTCAATATCTAGTTTGAGCTGGATATTATATTCGTCTTTTATCTTTTCAATAAGCCTTCTCGCAACCTCTTCCATATCCTCATTCCTCAGAATTTCTTCCGTCTTTACCTTATCATAGGGGAGTAGGACATAAGATATCTTACTATTTTTGATAATTGCAGCATAACCATTTTGATCAGCCGCCCTCCTTATCTTCGAAAAATTAGAATTAGCTTCGGACATGGTATATAGGTTTTCATCAGAAAATTTCATAAGAGCCTCCTATATAGCTTATATCCTAATTGAAGATAATTAATCATCTATATAAAGTAAAAAGGCAATAAGGATCTAGTCCTTAATTTTTGGCTGTATTTTAATATTAAAAACATTCCTTAAGTAAACTTATGCAAAGAAAAAGCCAAAGGCTTGTGTGCCCTTGACTTAATAGATTTATTTTTTTGCAGCATCTACTATAAGTTGTAGGTAGTTTGCAGTATCTTTTAGGGTTGCTCCTGTTACAGAATCAATTGTTCCGTCTTCATTTTTTGCTGCTATAGCTTCTTCAATTTCTGCTGCAGTCTTACCAGAAACAAATTTTTCGATTGCTTCAAAGTTGTCCTTGATTGAAACTGTTGATTGAGCTTTTTCTGTCATTAGAGCAGAATACTTATCATTGTTTTCAAGCTTAGAAACTAGGACTTTGTTGCTGTCAGCATAGCCTTGAGTAAAGTCATCTTCTGCATTTGTAATTCCTTCAGCATCTTCCATGTATTGGAATTCGTCGAAGCTTGCTGCGATGATCTTGTCGCCTTCCATAGCTAGGACGCAGTCAGCGAATGATTTTTCTCCGTGAGGAGCTCCTGTTATAGCCTTGAATGTAATATCCTCTGGATTTTCTGCGTGTCCTACTGATACGAATTGGTCATCTCTTGCAACTGCAGTTACGTAGTTTAGTAGGGCAGGAGTTGACTTAAATGTTGCTCCTGTTACAGCCTCGATTATTTCGTCTTCACTCTTGTCTTTTAGGAATGTTTCAACTTCTTCGATTGTCTTACCCTTTACGAACTGAGATATTCCTTCGTAAGTTTCCTTAAGACTTGTAGGAGATCCTGCTTCTTTCATTTCTGATGAGTATTGTTCTTCGTTATCCATCTTTGAAATAAGGACTTTACCTTCAGCAGTTCCTTCTCCAAATCCCTTATCAGAATTTGGTGTAGCTTCATAACCCTTATCAGCGCCAGCGTATTGGTATTCATCGATAGATACGCCGACAATCTTATCTCCGCTTGTTGCAACAACTATACGTGGGAAGGATCTTGCTCCTTCGCTTTTTGGATATCCTCTGTGAAGAATTACATTGCCTTCAGCTTGTTCAGCATTTTCTGGCTTAACTTCTTCAACCTTTTTCTCTTCCTTGTCGGCTTCTTCTTTGTTATCAGTAGCCTTATCGTCTTTGTTTTCGGCAGATTCTTCTACCTTAGTATCTTCTTTCTTGTCAGCTTCGTTGTCAGCTGTGTTTCCACATGCGCTTAGGACAAGAGCTGTCGCAAGCATAAGAGATGCTATATTAAATTTTTTCATTAGTTTCCCTCCTAATATATTAAAAATTCCTAACTAATATTATATTTTAATCGATAAAGTTTGCAAGTTTAAGGAATGGTAAGCTTTTCTTTTGCTATAAAATTTGGTATAATTAAGATATAAAATTAAAGATGTTGGCTGGGCTAATTGATTATAGGTAGTTTTTTGAGAAAGAAACTGCCTTTTTTTTAAGGATATTTAAGGAGAAATTATGAAAAATATCAATGTAAATAACGAAATCAACAAACTCAAGAAGGTCCTCGTTCACAGACCTGGAGATGAACTTCTAAATCTTACACCAAATGCCTTGGACGAGTTACTCTTTGATGACATACCGGACCTGGACAAGGCCAAGGAAGAGCACGACGCATTTGCTCAAATTTTTAGAAATGAGGGAGTAGAGGTAGTTTATCTTGAAGACTTGATGGCAGAGACTCTCAAAGATAGTAAGGACCTCAAAGAAAAATTCCTTGACCAATACCTAAAAGAGGCAGATATAGATGATGACCTAGTCCTTAGTGAGGCGAGAAAGCTCTTAGCTTCTATCAAAGACGAGAAAGAATTCGTCCTAAAAACTATGGCAGGTCTTACCCTAAATGAGTTAGGAATCAAAAATGACCACGTCCTATTTGACTATAAATACACTGCTATAAATCCCATGCCAAACCTTTACTTTACTAGAGATCCCTTCTCCACAATAGGAAAGGGAGTATCCATCAACACCATGTATTCAGTGACAAGATCAAGAGAGACTATCTATGCTGACTACATATTTAACCACCACAAGGATTACAAGGGTACTAAGAATTATTATGGTAGGGGAAAGAAATACCATATCGAAGGCGGAGATATATTAAATATCAACGAGAAGCTTTTGATGATAGGTATTAGCCAAAGGACTCAGCTTGCTGCCATCAAGGACCTAGCTCATAATATCTTATTTGATGAGGAATCTAAAATAGAAGAAATAATTGCAATAAACATCCCTAATGAAAGAGCCTACATGCACTTAGATACTGTCTTTACTCAAATCGATTACGACACCTTTACCTACCATCCTGGAATAATTTCTACCTTCCATGCTATTAAATTTAGCAAAAAAGATGATGAGATCGTAGAAGAGATAATAGAAAAATCCTTAGATGACCTCTTAAAAGATTCTCTAAGGCTCGATGAAATAAAACTTCTCCCTTGCGGGGGAGGAGATCCTATAGCAGCCCTTAGAGAACAATGGACAGACGGATCAAATACCCTAGCTATCGCTCCAGGCAAGGTAATTGTTTATAAGAGAAATACCGTAACTAATCAAATGCTCGAGCTAAATGGAATAGAAGTAATAAAGCTTGACTCATCAACCCTAACAGTAGGTAGGGGAGGACCAAGATGTATGTCCATGCCACTTGTAAGAGAAGACTAAAGATAAATTAAAAATAAAAACATATAAATTAATAAAAACTAATTTGAAAATCAATAATATGGAAAGTATAATCAAGATATAGAAAGAAAGGTCAACTAGGGTAGAAAATCTACTCTTTTGAAAATTAAAGAAAGAGGCAGAAATGTTTGATTATAAAAACAATAGAGGCAGAAAAGAAGAAAATACAGTAGGAAAAGTTCTATTTACAGCTGCTGCAACAGCGGTAGGAGCTTATCTATACCTCAAAAACAACAACAAAATCGACAAAGTTAGAGATAAGGTAGACGATATAAAAGACGAAATAATAGATGCAGTAAAAGGCGAAGACCTTTTGTAATGTAGCCTACAAGGCTTTTGAAATCGGCAAATCCACTAAAATGAGATTTGTCGATTTTTTATTTAGGAAATATATATCATTAGATTATAGGTGAAAAAATCAAAAACAAGTAAAAGACAAGGTGCTGTTGCGGAATGAATAAATCGTACCATTATCGTTAGAAGAACCTTCACGGAAAGTTTCACTAAGCCGACGGGCTAATAGCCTCCATCAGTCGGAAGGCGCCATTGGCCTACCGGCCAGAAGAGGTAAAATTTCCTAAAAGAACCTTCTAACGATGGTACGATGATTATTCATAGTTTTGCAACAGCACCTTTTTTTTCTTGAATCTCATGAAGATTCATACTCTACATTTCCTTGAAGTTTAATCAAGGGCTTTTTTGGAGATTAATGAGCTTGCTTCTCTTAATGATATTTTATATTTTATACTTTAATTTTCAAATATTTAGGTCTGTTAGAAAATAGTTTCCAACTCTTAATTTACCTATGAAGAAAGTTTTACAGTTTTTGATTAAGTATATTTACATATATTATAGAATAAATATTTTAACAAGGTACATTAATTTTAAAGGAGTTATAATATGGATATGAGCGAGATTTTAAAAATTGATAACGACTTAGATAGGAACGAAGAATTATATAAGGTATTTGATGAAGATAAACGCCTTAAATCAAGAACTGGTCTTGTAGAAAAAATAACTACTTTAACAGAAATAGAAAAACTAATTAGTTCAGACTCAAAAATCCTTGATGTTGGTGCTGGAACTGGAGCCTACACCCTTCCATTAGGTCAAAAAGCTTGTGAGATAGTAGCCCTTGAGCCATCATCTTCAAATTTCAAACTTTTAGAGTCTAAGTCAAAAACCCTTGCCAACATAAAAGTCTATAATAAGTCCTCTTATGACTTAAAAGATCTAGAATCAGATTATTTTGATATAGTGCTTTTATTTGGGCCAATGTATCACCTATCAAGGAAAGAAGACAGAATGGATGTCCTTAGACAGGCAAAAAGAGTGTGCAAAGATGATGGTTATATATTAATATCTTTTATAAATCACGACACAGTCTTAATAAGCGAAACTATTAACTACAACACAAATATTTTTTCAAGTGATTCATATATTAGTGAGAAACAAAGATTAATTGATAGGCCTTTTGTATTTTTCAAATTAAAGGAAGCAAAAGAAATGATTGAAAAATCAGGCTTAACTATAAAAGAAATAGTTTCAAGCGATGGATTTTCTGAGATTTTAAGTCAAGAATTGGAAGAAATGACGGAAAAATCATTTAATAATTATCTAGCCTTCCACCTTAATAATTGCAAAAATCCAGAAACACTAGGAGCTAGCAACCACTTACTTTTTGTGTGTGAGAACAAAAAATGAATAATATAAAATTATATATACCAAAAGAAAATGAATTAGATTTTGCCAAAATTCTATTAAATGATCCTCTTACTATGGCTTACAACAAAGGATATGATCTGCAATTTGCTGGCTACGATAAGACCATAGGCTGCATAATTCACGATAGAAGCTTTCGGAAAAGACGGTATGATATTTATTTTTTTAATCCAGGTGATTATTTTTACGCCTATATCTATGATGAAGACTTAAAAGCATTTGTAGGTGATGTAAATTTTCATCCTTCAAGCTTAGGGTTTCGCACCAGGGATATAGGTATTGTAATTAAAAATGAGTATAGGGGACAGGGTTACGGTAAGGCTGGTCTTAAATTACTAATCGATAAGGCTTTTTCCTTTGAAAATATACAATATCTTCATAATAATTTTGAGAAAACACGAACATATGCTTATAAAATCCATACAGACCTAGGTTTTAGAATTATTGGCGTGGAAAATAATATAGTCGATTTAATTTGTGAAAAAAAGATAAATTAGATAGAAATTTATTTTAATGATTTAGTTTGACAAGTCCTCTCTATTTTGCTACAATATCATGTGGAAATTTAGGGAGGTATTATGAAAAATTCTAAAAAAATCTACAAAGTAGAAGAAAAAGTTCCATTAAAATTATTGTTACCCTTGTCGATCCAACATACTTTTGCAATGTTTGGCGCTAGTGTCTTAGTTCCTATTTTATTTGGCATTAATCCAGGTATCGTATTATTGATGAATGGTATCGGAACATTATTATTTATATTAATTACTAAACAAAAAGCACCTGCTTATTTGGGTTCTTCATTCGCATTTTTAGCTCCAGGTACAGCTATTATCGCAAATGAAGGTTTCCAGTATGCTCAGGGTGCTTTTATTGTGGTCGGAATTCTCGGCTGTATCTTAGCTTATATAATATATAAGTTTGGGACAAGTTGGATAGATGTTCTTCTTCCACCTGCAGCTATGGGAGCAGTTGTTGCTCTTATAGGTTTTGAGCTTGCTGGAAATACTGTAACAGGAGGAACAATTGGGGCCAATCTTATGACAGATACAGCTTCAAAGAAAGACTTTTTGGTCTTTTTTATAACATTATTTACAGCAATCATTGGATCAGTTGCCTTTAAGGGCTTCTTCTCAACAATTCCTATCTTGATCTCAATCGTGGTAGGATACATTGCTGCGGTATTTTTCGGAATGGTAGACTTTACTCCAGTAAGAGAAGCGAGCCTTTTTACCCTACCAGACTTCTCAGCTCCAAAGTTTTCTGCCAGTGCAATCCTTGCCATGCTTCCGGTAATCCTAGTAATTACAAGTGAACATATTTCTCACCAAGTTGTAACAAGTAATATCATAGGAAGAGATCTTTTAAAAGAGCCAGGTCTACACAGATCAATCTTTGCCGATAACTTCTCATCAGCCCTATCAGGATTTGTGGGTGGTGTTCCTACTACAACTTATGGAGAAAATATCGGGGTTATGGCTATCACAGGAGTTTATTCAGTCCAAGTTATTGGGGGAGCTGCAGTTATTTCGATAATCATGGCCTTCTTTGGACCTTTGGCTGCGATTATTCAGACTATTCCAGGAAATGTAATAGGAGGAGTAACCTTCCTTCTTTATGGAATGATAGGTACAAGTGGTATAAGACTCTTGGTAGATCAGAAGGTAGATTATTCCAAGTCAATCAACCTAGTCTTGACATCAGTAATATTTATAGCAGGTCTTTCAGGGCTTTCTTTAAAGTTTGGAGCAATCCACCTACAGGGAATGGTCCTAGCCTCAGTTGTGGCAGTTGTCCTATCTGCCTTTATGACCCTTCTTAAGAAATTAAATCTAATTAACCAGTAAAAATAAAGCTCCCCGTTAAGGGGAGTTTTTGAGTCGATATTATTGTAAAAATAAGTGTTCGATTAAAATCTTTACTCCAAGGCTTATGAGGATTATTCCTCCAGTAAGCTCTGATATTTGCTTACTCTTCATTCCAAGCTTAGAGCCAATCTTAAAGCCCATTACTGAAAGAAGGGCAGTTACTATTCCTATTGTAGATGCAGATTTTACTATATCTATATTTAAAAAGGCAAGTCCTACTCCTACTGCCAAGGCATCGATAGAGGTCGCAATTCCCATCTTTGATAGGGAAAGAAAGTCAAAGCCACGGTTAACCTCACAATAGGCATTTCTTGATTCTTTTATCATCTCAAGTCCTAAGATCAAAAGCAAGAAAAAGGCTATCCAATGATCAATAGCCTTTATAGATTCCGCAAATCTTATTCCCAACAAGAATCCAATAACTGGCATAAAGGCCTGGAAAAAGCCGAAACAAAAACCAACCGACAAACTGTTTTTATAGAATGTGTCTTCTCAGATAAGCCCTTGCAGATACTTGCGGCAAAAGCATCCATGGCAAGGCCCACTGACAAGATCAATAATGATGCTGTATCCAAAAATCCCCCTTTATCTTCCTTAAGTAAATTGCTTATATATTTAACCGGAAAGCCAACTTAATGCAAGTATAAAGAAAAACCGGCCAGTTTGGCCGATCTCACTTTACAAAATTATTCAAATTGACTTATTATTCTTTCTGCTCTTGCTATAACCTCGTTACTTCTTCTTATTAGGTCGTTTGCCCTATCACCCATTGTACGAGCTATAGCAGGATATTCGCTCATTATATACTTGACAGCTTCTATAGTAAGCTTGTGCTCTTCAATTGTATATTTTAATTCTTGAACGGCTAGTATCTTCTTACCATATTCTTTTAGATTATTCTTAGCCTCGTTAAGTCCTATTGTCGCATTTCTAAGCTCTTCATAGCTTGCATCTTTATTGTTAAGGACTGACTTAGCATATTCTAGGGCCCCATTGTATTCTGCCTTTAGGCTTTCTTTGTTTATTAGGCCGTAGGCTTTAGATGCGAAAATATTTTCGCTATCATTAATTCCGTTTTGCAATTGCTCTCTTTGACTTGCCATCTTATCTTCTTCAGCATAGCTTATGCTTACTGGTGATATAGTTGGAAAACTTGGAACAGTTGCTAGAAAAGCAAAGTTTATTGTAAATATTAGGGCTAATATCTTTTTCTTAATCATTCTTACTCCTATTTCCTATTTATAGCATTCCGTAGTGTTCTAAAATCTTGTTAGATTTTTCTATTACCTTAGCAGATTTTTCTAGATATGCTCTGATCTGATTGCCGTAATTTTTGGCAATAGCTGGGTAGTTTAGGAGCATCTTGCAAGCCTTAACTGTTAGCTCGTGCTCTTCTTTAGCTGCCTTTAATTCTTTAAGAGCCTTTTTGATTTTATCGGCATCTTCTTTAAGTTCTAGGCCTTCCCTAGCTTCTTTTAATTTACTTACAATACCTTCATAGTCTTCAAGCTTTGAATTAGGATTACTTTCTATTGATTTAGCACTTGTTAGAGCAAGGTCAAATATCTTGTAGGTATTTTCGGTGTATTTGTCTTTGTTTTTAACAATTTCTTCTGCATCTTTAATTTTTGTGCCTAATTCTTCTTTTGCTGCATTTTCCTTAACAGCTCTGATTATAGCTTCTCTTGCTTCTCTTATATCTGCTACGGCTTTTTCGTATTCGCCTTCAGATAATTTGTTAGATCCTTTGTTGAAAACTAGGTATCCATTTGTGATTGCAAGATCATAGAGGTCTTTTTTATCTTTTGGAGCATTTTTATAATTGGAATCATTTCTCACAAAATCTTGAGATTCCATTAATAATTTGGCTAGGGTCTCTGTATCTACGCTTTCCCCGTTTAGCTTATCTTTTGCTTCATTTAGCAAGGCTAATTGAGATTTGGCTTTTTCTGCTTCTATCTTGTAAGCTTCATCACTAGTTAAACCCTTTTCTTCTTCTAGGAAAGCTTTAGTCTTTTCCATTATTCCATCAAAAGATGCTTTTGGATAAGATGTTGAGTTTATATAAGTGTAGTCATCATATAAGTTAAGGCAAGAATTGTAAGTATTCTTCAATTCATTAAAAACATTTTCGTATAAATCTTTTGCGCTTTCTTCTTGGCTTACTTCTGGAGCTGCTTGTACATTTGTTAAGCTTTGTCCACTTCCTAGAACGAAACTTGTAGCGAGAGCTATTGCTATTATTCCCTTTTTAAAATTATTTTTTTTCATAAAAACTCCTTTTACTAGTTTTACTTTTCTTTATTATACCATAGAACCGTTAACTTTCAGCATTTATCAAATCTTTACCGAGAATTGATTTTATTTCTCTTCTTAAATGTATTCTTACCCATTTTGTGATATAGTATACTATATATAAATGGAGGCTATATGAAAAAATTTGGAAAAGTTATATTGGCTCTTGTCCTAACGGCAGGAGTTGGTTTTACAGGCTATATTGTTGGCCTAAATCGTGATTTAAATGCTGCAAATAAGAGTGAAGACCAAGCCCATATCGAGGATATGCATATGCTAAAGAGCTTGCTTGATAAGAACTTCCTCTTTGATTATGACGAAAAGGACCTCTATGAGGGATCTCTTAAGGGAATGTTTGCCAATCTCGGCGACCCTTACACCCAATATTACAGCAAGGATGAGTTTTCCAAGCTAATGGAGACTCTCGACGGGAGATATAAGGGAATCGGAGTTTTGGTTCAAGCGAGTAAGGAAGGCTTTATCAAAGTCGTTCAAGTCTTTGACGCATCCCCTGCTTCTGAGGCAGGCCTTAAAGAAGGAGATTATATAATAAAGGTCGAAGGCAAGGAATATTCCGCAGATCAAATGGAAGAAGCTGTCGCTATTATGAAAGGTGAGGAAGATACTAATGTCAAAATCACTGTTAGAAGAATGGAAGAAGATGGCAAGAACTTCAAAGATATAGATATGGAAGTTGCAAGACGTGATGTCAAAGTAGATACGATCGATGAAAGTCTTATGGAGATAAGAGATAAGAAGATAGGATACATCCATATCAAATCCTTTGATGATGTAACAGGAGAAGACTTCGAGGCCTCTTACAAGAAGCTAAAGGATGCTGGAATGGAAGGGCTTGTTTTAGATCTTAGGAACAATCCTGGTGGATCTCTTGACGTTTGCCTCGATATAGCAGACAAATTCCTAGATAAGGGCGTAATAGTTACTACAGAAGATAAGCAGGGAGAAGTAATCACTGAAGAAAGTGACGAAGAAAAAGACGATATCCCAATGACAGTCTTAGTAAATGAAAACTCTGCTTCAGCAAGCGAGATCTTATCTGGAGCGCTCAAGGACAGAGATAGGGCTAAGATTATCGGTAAGAAGACTTTTGGTAAGGGTATTGTACAAAAACTTTTCCCACTAGATGATGGATCAGGGGCTAAGATTACAATCAGCGAATACCACACACCATCAGGTGCAAAAATCAATAAGGTCGGAGTAGAGCCTGATATCGAAGTAGAAAATACTGAGGAAGGCCTTGAGATTTCAAAGAAGAACTTCTCAAAGGATGATCAATTCAAAAAGGCCCTTCAAGTCCTCTTAGACCAAATGGGTGAATAGATGCAAAATCATGCTGATTATTCAAAAAGAGTAGAAGAGTTAAACTCACTTCTAGAAAAACGTGATGGGACCAATCTTTCCAAGCTTTTGAGAAGGACTAACCCTGTAGATATAGAAGAATTCATCTCGACTTTAAGCGCAGAAGATGCCCTAATCGTCTTTAGGCTCCTTAAAAAGGAAGATGCAATAGAAGTTTTTGCAGAGCTTGATCCTGAGGATAAGGATAAGATTAAAAAGGGACTAAATGATACGGAGTTTCATTCGCTTTTGGGCCAACTAGACTTTGACGATATGATCGACACCCTAGAAGAGATGCCAGCTTCTGTCGTTCAAAAGATTCTAAGAAATACCGATACAGAAAAGAGAAAGAAAGTAAACCAATATCTTAAGTTTCCAGAAGATTCTGCAGCAAGTCTGATGACTCCAGAATTTGTGGAGCTTAAGATAACAATGACTGTAAAAGAGGCCCTAGAGACTATAAAAAGGGTTGGCAATAACAAGGTCACCGTCTATACTTGTTATGTTACAGATTCTACCAAAAAGCTTTTAGGCTACGTGTCCTTGAGAAATCTCGTCACAAGTGATGGAGATACCCTAATATCAACCCTTCTCTATGAGGATGTAATCACAGTTAGGACAGACGAGGACCAAGAAGATGTAGGAAGGACCTTCCAAAAATACGGCTTCACCGCCCTACCAGTAGTGGATAAGGAAGATAGGCTTGTGGGAATTATCACGGTAGATGATATCATGTGGATAATCGAGCAAGAGGCAACAGAAGACTTCCAAATTATGGCTGCTACCACACCAGAAGAGGAAGAATATAGCAAGATGAGCGTTTGGGATCTTGCCAAAAACAGGATTCCTTGGCTGATGTTTCTTATGATATCATCTGCCTTTACCTCAACCATACTTAAAAGCTACGAGGCAGTTATTCAGTCGATAATCGCCCTCAACATGTTTATACCTATGCTAACAGACTCTGGGGGAAATGCAGGAAGTCAGACCTCAACCCTTGTAATTCGCGCTATGGCTACAAAGGATATAGAACTATCCGACTGGGCCAAGGTCGTATGGAAGGAATGTAGGATTGGAATGGTATGTGGCTTATTCTTGTCAGTAGTAGGATTTTTCAAATGCTATTTATTTGATAAGGTAGGCTTAGAGATTGCCCTTATGGTTGCAGTTACGCTTTTCTTTATAGTTGTTACTGCCAAGGTCGTGGGATCTCTACTTCCGATAATTGCCAAAAGACTCGGAGCAGATCCAGCGATAATGGCAAGTCCCCTTATCACAACCATAGTTGACTCCCTGGGCCTTATAGTTTACTTTAACATAGCTCAAATGTTTATGGATGTTGCACCAATATAGGGAGAATTATGAAATATAAGAAAAAATATACTATAGGACATATGTTCTGTGACCGCTATGGCTATTTGACTATGAGAAATCTTGCGGCCTTGATGTTTGATGTTAGTTTCGAGCAAGCAAGTTTCCTCGAAAAGAATATTGATATGGAAAAGTTTAGATGGATTGCTTATTCATGGGAGATAGATATCAAAGAATGTGTAAGGCTTGATGATGAGATAGAAATTACAACCATACCGACCCATATGAATAGGTTCTATGCCTATAGGGATTTTATAGTAGAAAAAAATGGACAAACCATCATAGTGGCCAAGGCAGTATTTCTGTTGATGGATATAGAAAGACTTCGTCCAGTGAAAATCCTTGATGATTTAGTAAAGGCTTATGGCAGAGAAGAAGAAGTATTTTCGTCCAAAGATGTTAAATTAGAAAAAGATCTTGACCCAATAGGAGAGATTTATATTAGAAAGGCAGATATAGATACGAATTTCCATGTAAACAATGCAGTCTACTTCGACTATATCAATGAACTTTCAGATATTTTTGCCAAAGACATAGCTTATATCAAATTAGTTTACAGAAATGAAATTAGAAATAAGGAAAGCGTAAGGGCCTTAGGGGAAAAGATTGGAGATGAGTTTTCCTTTGCCCTAGAAGATGGGTCTTCTAAGACTTATGCTTACGGAAAGATAAGATTAGATGTATAAAGAAAGATTTGGGAATATTCCCAACAAGGATAAGATAATAGATTATTTAGAAAAAGCCTTTAAGGATAAGTCTGATAGGTGGATTATAAAATCCTGGCTTTGCGGGAAAACTGCAGAGAAAATGGCTAAAGACTTGGGGCTTGATCCAGATATAGCCTTGGCTTCTGCCTCCCTTGCCCAGATCGGTAAGTCCTATACTAGTGAAAATAATTTTTTAGAAGGCTTTAAGATTCTTAGGGCAGATTCTTATTTTTTCCCAGCGAAGATTGCCATAAGCCAAAGCTTCCCCCTAAAGAACTTAGAGCTTTACAAAGATATTTACGACCTAGATCCAAAAGAGGAAGAATTTTTAAGAAATTTCTTATATAGTTATGATTACACAGACTACGACTATCTAGTCCAGTATCTTTACATGGTATTTGATGAAAACTTTGTAGGACTTGAGAAAGGGATGGAACTTTTCTTAGATAGATCCTACCCGGCCCTTTTTAGGGAAAGATTTTATGAATTAGAAGAATATTTCCTCCCTAAGCTTGATGGAGATATAGAAGCTTATCTTATAAGAGCGAAAAAATCTAAGTTTCCCTACAAGCTTTTTAGGGACTAGGATTATTAAAATTTAAAGAATATACAAGCTAAATCTCGTTTGCAAAACTAAGTAACAGCAGTATATTATTAGTGAATTTATTTTACCAAACCCAAGGAGGCTGTTGCAATCTCGCAAAAGTCTCCTGATTTTTTTATAGGAGTTTTTATGAAAGTAAAAGTATGTAAAAAATGCTCAAACGTTGATATAGATAAACTAGAAAAACTTAGTGACGAATATGGATTTAAACTAAAGACAGGCTGTCTTGGTCATTGCAAGAAGGGGCAGAAAGATCAATCCTTTGGAGAGATTAAGTCAAAATTTGTCAAGGTAAAAGACTCTGATGAATTTATGAAAAAGGTCGAAAAAAAGGCTATCAAGGCAGAGAAGTCCAAGAAAAAGAAAAAAGACAAAAAGAGAAAGAAGAGTTAGTAAATTTATATGGAACTTAAGAATAGCAAACACTACGATGATGAAACTCTAAAAAGATGGATAGAAGACGAATCCCTCACAGATGAGCTTAACAAGAAAGCTGATGCTATTAGAAAAGAAATCTATGGGGATAAGGTTTTTGTCAGGGGGCTAATAGAGTTTTCAAATGTATGCAAGAACGACTGTTACTATTGTGGAATAAGAAAGTCCAACGACAAGGTCGAAAGATACAGGCTTAGCGAGGAGGAGATTCTCGCATGTGCTGACCTTGGCTATAAGCTTGGCTATAGGACCTTCGTCCTTCAAGGGGGGGAGGATGGACATTTCACAGATGATATGTTCGTAGACATAGTCAAAAAAATTAAAAATCTCCACGATGATGTGGCCATCACCCTATCTTTGGGAGAAAGATCTTACGAATCTTATAAGAAATTGTTTGAAGCGGGTGCTGATAGATATCTTCTAAGGCAGGAGACTTCAGACAAGGACCATTACTCAAAGCTTCACCCAGAAACTATGAGCTTTGAAAGTAGGAGACAAGCCCTAAGAGATTTAAAAGAAATAGGCTTTCAAGTTGGGGGAGGTTTTATGGTAGGATCTCCTTACCAAAAGACAGAAGATATCATAAAGGACTTGAGATTCCTAGAAGAGCTAGAGCCTGCTATGATTGGAATAGGCCCTTACATGACCCAGCATGATACTCCTTTCAAGGACTTTCCTAATGGATCATTTGAGATGACCCTAAGACTTGTCTCAATCCTTAGGATTCTTTTTCCTTATGCCTTAATACCAGCTACAACAGCCCTAGGAACAATCAATCCCTTGGGAAGAGAAAGGGGCCTTCAAGCAGGGGCCAATGTTCTAATGCCAAATCTTTCGCCAACCATGGTGAGGGAGAAATACTCTCTCTATGATAATAAAATCTGTACAGGAGATGAGGCGGCAGAATGTAGAGCTTGCCTCGAACTTAGAATAAAAAATGCAGGATACGAAATCGTAACCGACAGGGGAGATGTCATAACCTACGATAAGAAAACAAGAAAATACTCATAAGAAAAGACCTAAAAGCCTTAAGTACAAGTAAAAGCTTTTAGGTCTGTTTTATTCTGGTAAAGATACGTCTTCGAGGATTCCCTTAAGATAAGCTATAGTTATGCCGTAGTTGGTCATAGGGATATTTCTTTTCTTTGCTTCATCTACCCTGCTTAGCATAGTAGCTCTATTGAACATACAAGCACCACAAGATATGATTAGGTCGTATCTATTGTAGTCGATAGGGTCATCGCCTCTGTTGAATTCTATATCTAAGTCTGGATATTTTTTCTTTAACATCTTTGGAATCTTTACTGTTCCGATATCCTCATCGATTGGAGGATGGGTACAAGCTTCTGATATCAAAATTCTATCCATAGGCTTATCAAGTCTTTTTACAGAATCGATGAAGTAGGATAAGTCCCCCTTAAAGGCGGAAAAGAGAATGGAAAAGCTAGTTAGTCTCGTCCCCTCTTCTAAGATGTCCTTTGTTTCCTTAAAGACTTGGGAGTCGCAGATTACAAGGTCTGGTTTATCCCTTAGGGCCTTGAGGGTGTTTTCTAGATTATCAAGGTCACAAGATATGGCTGTAGCCTTCTTATCTATTAGCTCTCTTATAGTCATAACCTGAGGCTTAATAAGCCTACCCTTTGGGGCTGCCTTATCCTGTGGGATTACTAGAAGGACTATATCACCGCTTTTTACAAGATTTCTGGTGATAGTTAGGTCTTCTTTTTTGTAAAGATTTTTTATCTTAGCGAAGATTTTTAGCCTGTCATCCTTATTTCTTACATCGATTGGGATAGGGGAGAGGGCCTGGTATTTTTCGTAAATCTTAGCCCCTTCAGCCCTATCTTGCTTGCCTGCTACATAGATTATTGGTTTGTTTCTCTTTTTTATTTCCTTTAAGATTTCAAAATCTTCATCTAGGCTTAGGCAGTAGATAAAGATATCGCACTTATCTATTATAGCTAGACTTTTGGCAATTCTCTTACTGCCGAGAGTGCTTTTATCGAAAACCCCAGCTGTATCTATGAAAAGGACTGGGCCAAAGTCCGTTATCTCCATGGCCTTTCTTACTGGATCTGTCGTAGTTCCAGCAACTTCCGATACGATTGCAGTATCAGTCCCTGTCATATAATTTAAGAGGGTAGACTTTCCGGCATTGGTCTTACCGAATATTCCTATGTGAACTCTCTCACTATTTTGCGTTTTCATATTAGATATAAAGGTCTCTTTGTCCTTGTTTGATTTTTTCTAGATTTTCTCTAGTTGATTCACGGACTTCTGGATTTGGAATGTTATTAAGCTCTCTTTGGATAAGGGCTTCGGCATCCTTTGCTGTCTTATCACTTGCATAATCTATTACATATTCTTCGAGAGTTGTGAGGGCGTTTGGATGGCAAATATTGCCGATTCCGTGTTTTTTGACCATGCCCATAAAGGTCTCTCCAGTTCTTCCCATCCTGTAGCAAGCTGTACAGAAGCTTGGTACGTGGTCTTTTGATATTAGCCAGTCGATTACTTCATCTAGAGTTCTGTTATCTGATAGTTCGAATTGATCGCTTCCCTTGGTTTCATTTTCTGTATATCCTCCTACAGAAGTCTTGGAACCTCCAGAGATTTGGGAAATACCTAAATCTAAGAGCTTAGCACGGACCTTCTCGCTTTCCCTAGTAGATACGATCATACCAGTATATGGTGCTGCAACTCTGATGCAGGCTACGATTTTCTCAAACATTTCATCTGATAGGGAATTGTCGAAGTCGTTTGGATCTATATCGTCAGCAGGTTGGATTCTAGGCACAGAGATTGTATGAGGGCCGACATTAAATCTCGCTTCAAGGTGTTCTGCGTGCATCAATTGGCCAACAAATTCATATTCATAAGAATCAAGTCCATACAAAACTCCAAGTCCTAAATCGTCGATTCCTCCCTCGAAGGCCCTATCCATTGCTTCAGTGTGATATTCGTAGTTAGATTTTGGACCAAACTTGTGGAGAGACTCGTAATTTTCCTTGTTGTAAGTTTCTTGGAAGAGGATGTAAGTTCCGATTTCTGCCTCGTGAAGCTTTCTGTAATTTTCAACAGTAGTAGCTGCGATATTTACATTTACCCTTCTTATAGCTCCGTTTTTGTGTTTGATATTATAGATTGTATCTATTGATTCTAGTATGTATTCTAGAGGATTATTTACTGGATCTTCTCCAGCTTCTAGGGCAAGTCTCTTGTGTCCTAAGTCTTGTAGGGCTATAACTTGCTCACGAATTTCTTCTTGACTTAGTTTTCTTCTTGGAATAGTTCTGTTTTGCCCGTGGTAAGGACAGTAAGAGCAACCATTCACACAATAGTTAGACAAATACAAAGGTGCGAAAAGCACTATTCTATTTGCGTAAAACTTGTGTTTAAGCTCTTTGGCAAGGTTAAAGATCTCTTCGTTTAGGTCTTCTTCCTTACAAGATAAAAGCACAAAGGCTTCCCTGTGGCTTAGGCCCTTAGCCTTTTTTGCCTTATTTAAAATATCTATGATAAGCTCTCTGTTATGGGCATTTTCTCTACCATAATCAAGAGTCTCTAAAATTTCTTCATGGTTAATAAATTCACTAGCCTTGCTAGATTTTGGATTATATACTACCATATTACCTCCCTTTATAAATTCATTTATATTATAATACTTATTGGCTTAAAATGAAAATTTATCTATCTTTTAAGGGTGAATTTTCCCTAAAAATTATAAAAATCTGCTATAATTATAGTATTATCATCCCTATACTGGTAACGGATAGGAGGTGTTAAAATGTCAAAATTACATTCCTTATTGTTTGCTATCGCGATAAATATAGCTAGTTACTATGTTTGTAAGTGGTTAGATAGCAAGTTTTTAGATGATGATAACTAGTCCAAAATAAAAAGCAGGAGCTGCAACTCCTGCTTTTTATGTGTTAAAATTAATTACATTCCCTATGTGATATCATTATACTAAGCTATGCTCCTTTAAGCAAATTTTAGTTATAGATATAATAAAACTAATACTTATACAAATTATTTCAAATTATTTGACAAGGAAAAAATACCATGGTATTATAGGATTATCAAATAAATAAAGTTTTGACACCATTTGAAAAGAAGAGTAGTCTAGAAAGATATTCTACAGAGAGCCCCGTTTGGTGAAAGGGGTGGATGTTGATTTAGATGAAGATGGCCTTTGATGGGATAGTTCGATATTAGAGCTATACGGGTCTTCCCGTTACAGAAGTAGAGTATGTCTGTACTTGATGAGTGCCTATACGTGTGAACGTATATGAATTAAGGTGGTAACGCGAATTTTCGTCCTTAGTTTCCTTCGGGAAGCTGGGGACTTTTTTTATTACAAGTTTAGGAAGGGAAATATGATTGAGCTAAAAAATATTACAGTCGACTTTGATGGCTTTAAGGCAGTCGATGATGTAAGTATCAAAATTGAAAAACAAGATGCCTACGGGATTGTGGGCTTTTCTGGAGCGGGTAAGTCAACTCTTGTAAGGACTATAAACCTACTCCAAAGACCAAGTGAAGGAGAGGTCATAGTAAAGGGAGAAAGCCTCCTAGACTTATCCAATAAGGAATTGAGAAATAGGAGAAAGAAGATCGGAATGATCTTCCAACACTTCAATCTTTTGAATAATATTACAGTTTTGGATAATGTAATCTTTCCAATCAAGAGAGATAAAATTCCAAAGGAAGAAAAGATCAAAAAGGCCAAGGAACTTTTAGAGCTTGTGGGAATTGGTGATAAGGCTGATTCCTACCCAAGAGAGCTTTCCGGAGGGCAAAAACAAAGATGCGCTATAGCTCGTGCTCTTGCCTCAGATCCTGAGATCCTTCTTTGCGATGAGGCGACAAGTGCCCTAGATCCAAAGACTACCAAGCAAATCCTAGCCCTCCTTAAGGAGCTTAATGAGAATCTTAAGCTAACTATTGTAATCATCACCCACCAGATGGAAGTTGTAAAAGACCTTTGCAACAAATGTGCCGTGATGCAAGGCGGAAGGGTTATCGAAGAAGGAAATACCTTGGACATATTCTCCGACCCAAAAGAAGAACTTACTAGAGAATTTGTAGAAACTTCAACCAATGTCGAAGCAACAATAGAAGAAGTTAAGGAAAATATAGGAATCTTAAAAGAAGACGAAATCCTAGTCCAACTGAACTACAGGGGAGCGAGCACAACCGAGCCACTTATCAATGAAATCTATGATAAGTTTGGCATAAAGACCAACATCCTTGCAGCAAATATAGAATTTATTAGCCAAACACCAGTGGGTAACCTCATAGTTACCTTTAAGGGATCTAACGGAAGTCTCGATGAAGTCCTTACTTATTTAGAAGAAAGAGATGTAAGAATTAGAATTTTAGGAGGTAGAGATGGGATACTTTGATTATGCCCTATCCATATCAGATAGGATTGTAAAAGAAACTTGGGCCACCCTACACATGCTTGTCGTTTCGGCTATATTTGCAGGAATCTTTGGCCTAATACTTGGAGTAATCCTCGTTGTGACAGACAGGGGAAGAATATTAGAAAACAAAAAACTTTACTCAGTGCTTGATAAGATAACCAACACCTTTAGGGCAATTCCCTTTGTAATCTTGCTTGCCCTAATCGCACCTATAACCAAGCTTATAGTTAACACCAGGATAGGTCCAACTGCAGCTATAGTTCCATTAATATTTTCTACAGTGCCATTTTTCGCAAAACAAGTCGAACAGGCCCTAGCAGAAGTAGATCCTGGAGTAATAGAAGCAGCAGAAGCGATGGGTAAGGGACCGGTTGAGATAATCTGGTCAGTTTATCTTAGAGAAGGACTTCCTTCCATAATTAGAGCCTCATCCATAACCCTCATCTCCCTTTTAGGTCTTACAGCAATGGCTGGCCTAATCGGTGGAGGAGGAATCGGAGACCTTGCCATAGCGGTAGGCTATCAAAGGTACAAGGACGACGTGGTCCTAATATCAGTAGTAATAATCTTAATCATAGTATTTATAATCCAAGGAGTATCAAACATACTCATTAGAAAGACTAGTCACTAGGAGGAAATATGAAAAAAATATTTGGAATTCTATCGGCCCTGACCCTCGCAGTTTTAATCACAAGCTGTGGTGAGGCAGAGAAAAATGACAGCGAAGAAGTGCTTAAGCTTGGAGTAGTAGGAGAGAGAAATGTCGAATACGAAGATGCCATCAAAAGATACGAGAAGGATACTGGCAAAAAGATTGAGCTTGTAAGATTTAACGATTACAACCAACCTAACGATGCCCTAAAAGATGGTGACATCGACCTATCATCTTTTGCGACCTATATATTTATAGAAGACTATAACAAAAACCAAAATGCAGACTTCACTTATCTTGCAGATACAATAATATCGCCAATGGGAGTTTATTCACAAAAAATTAAAGATATAGGAGAAATCCCTGAAGGAGGAAAGATTGCCATACCTGTAGAAGTATCAAACAACTCCAGGGCCCTATACATCCTAGAATCTGCAGGAGTAATCAAGATTAAGGAAGGAAGCGGAGACTTTATAACCCTAGATGACATAGCAGAAAATCCTAAAAACATAGAGTTTGTAGAGCTTCCAGCAGACCAAGTTTCAAGAGCCCTAGAGGATGTGGATGCTGCCCTTATCAACTCTGACATGGCAATGGAGGCGGGACTTTCACCAACAGAAGATTCAATCTTTCTTGAAAATCCAGAAAACGAAAGAGCCAAGAACTTTATAAATGTAATAGCAGTAAAAGAAAATAATAAGGATAATGAAGATATCAAAAACTTCATAGAAAACTATTATCTAACAGATGAAACAAAAAAGGTCATAGAAGACGAATACAAGGGAGCAGTAATCCCAATATTTAAACTAAGATAGGTTATTAAGATTAATATCTTTAATAATATAAATGTAAATTATAGGAGGAAATAATGAAAAAATTTACAAAAATCGCCCTAGCACTTGCTCTAGTCCTAGGATTTAGCGCATGTGGAGCAAACAAGGAAGCAAAACCAGCTGACAGCAAAGAAGAAGTAAAAACAGAAGAGACTTCAAAAAAAGAAGACGGCACAATTAAAATCGGTGTAGTTGGTGAATACAACGACGTCCTAAATGAAGTGATCAAAAGATACGAAGAAGGAACAGGCAAGAAGGCAGAGCTTGTAATATTCTCAGACTACAGCCAACCAAACGAAGCCCTTCTAGCAGGAGATATCGACCTAAACGCCTACCAACACTACAAATTCCTAAACGAATTTAATGAATCAAAAGGATCAGATTTAGTATCAATCGGAGATACAATGCTTGCCCCAATGGCCCTATACTCAAACAAGCTCAAATCAATTGACGAGCTAGAAGACGGAGCCAAAATCGCCATACCTAACGATCCAACAAACGGAGCAAGAGCCCTCTTCCTACTTCAAGAAGCAGGTCTAATCAAAGTAGAAGGTGAAGCAGGCGACCTAATAGGACTTGACAAAGTAACAGACAACCCTAAAAACTTAGAACTAATAGAAATGGACGCATCCCAAACAACAAGAAGTCTAGACGACTGCGACCTAGCAGCAGTAAACGACACCTTCGCCCTAGACGCAGGACTAGATAAAGAAACAGCAATATTCAAAGAAGACCCAAAAACAGAATCAGTAAAACAATACATCAACCTAATAGCAGTAAGAAAAGAAGACGAAAACAACGAAGAATACAAAGAATTCGTAAAATACTACCAAACAGAAGAAACCAAAAAAGACATGGAAGAAATAACAAAAGGAGCATGGATACCTGCTTGGTAAGCGCCGCTACCCGACCTGGTAGGGTCGCAAAGTAGCGAAGCGCTTTGCGATTTATTGTCCGCCTTGTTTAGAAAAAACAAGGCAGATACATAAGAGCAAGAAATGCCCTGAATGGGTATTTCGAAGCGGAGTAAAACTAAAGAAAAAGTATACTTTCGCGGTGAGAAAATAGCGAAGCGCTTTGCGATTTATTGTCTGCCTTGTTTATAAAAAAACAAGGCAGATACATAGGAGCAAGAAATACCCTAAATGGGTATTTCGAAGCGAAGTAAGTATTAAGATTACCAATCTGACTTGAAGTAGCGAAGCGCTAAGCAATCCAAATCTTCACTTGTTTATAAAAACTAAACCATGAAAAGATTTTGGATTTAGTCTTCGATTCTCTGAAAGCTATCTAAAATTAATCACTTCTAAAACAAGAAATATTAGCATAAAATGCTGGCTCATTATTTTCTAAAAGCATTTGTCTCTCCAAGATTTGAAATAATAATCATGGAAAATATGGGCTGGTATTTTTTTACCCAAAAGGAGGTCTAAATGAAAATTTTAAAAGAAAATAAATCTTCCCTAATATTATTACTGTCAATGTTTATTGGAGCTATCCTAGGACTTATCTTAGGAGAATCTGCAAAGAGCCTTCAAGGAGTAGCCAATATCTTCCTAAATCTCTTGTATGTATCAATAGTTCCAATGATTTTCACATCAATTGTATCTTCGATTACTGGGATGAAGACTACCAAGACTATCGGAAAGATACTAGGACTTATGTTTCTAATATTTATTATTACAGGCCTATTTGCAGCGCTTTATATGATAGTTTTTACTCAAATACTTGACCCTAGCAAGAATGCTGTCCTTAATTTCAAGGATTTTGAAATAGAGAAGAGTCCCAGCATCGATCTTTTATCCATGCTTACAGTTGATGATTTTTCTAAATTACTTTCCAGGGAAAATCTGATGGCCCTTATAGTCTTTTCCTTCTTCGTAGGACTTGCTATATCTAAGCTTGCTGATGAGGCAAGGCTTGTAAAGGACTTTATAGACCAATCCTCTAAGGTCGTTACAAAGATTATTTCATATATAATGAAACTTGCTCCAATAGGCTTGGGTGCATATTTTGCAGTCCTTTTAGGAGAAAATGGCAAACAGATTGTAGGTCCCCTATCAAGGACAATCCTGATATTTGCCCTTGCTTCAATCATATATTTCTTCTTTGTAAACTTCATCATGGCCTTTATCGGGGGAGGACTTAAATCTTGCAAAAGGCTATTTACATACATGTGGCCACCAGTTCTTACAGCCTTTGGGACAAGTTCCTCTGCGGCAGCCCTTCCTCCAAATCTTGAGGCAGGAAAGAAAATTGGAATCAGGGAAGATGTTAATTCGATAGTCCTTCCTATAGGAGCAAATCTCCACAAGGATGGAACGGTCTTGATCCAAATAATAAAGATTGCCCTCTTGTGCCCTATATTTGGCATAGACTTACTAGATCCTTCTAATCTCTTGACAGCTATAGCAGTATCAGTCATAGCCTCATCAGTTATGGGGGCAGTTCCAGGAGGAGGCTATACCGGAGAGATTTTCCTAATATCAGCCTTTGCCTTCCCTCAAAGCTCGATTCCAATCATGGTCCTAATAGCAACCATAGTAGACCCGCTAGCCACAGCTATCAATACAAGCACAGATTTAGGGGCTGCTATGATAGTAGAAAGATTTGTAAAATAAAGTAGGGGGCTGTTGCAGAATGAATAAATCGTACTGTTATCGTTAGAAGAACCTCCACGGAAAATCTCATTACGCCGATAGGCTAACCGCCTCCATCAGCCGGCAGGCGCCAATTAGCCTACCGGCTAGGAGAGGTAAAATTTCCTAAGAGAACCTTCTAACGATAGTACGATGATTATTCATAGTTTTGCAACAGCCCCTTTTACGTACAATCTTTTCTATTTTTCTGTACGAATATCGTGTTTATAGTCATAGGGACAGGGTAAGTGAATAAGGTGGGTATTTATGAAATAAAACTTAAAGACTTAAATTAAAATACTAGGGGAAGATTAATTATGGAGAAATTAAATGAAGAAAATTTAGATAGGATTATCGATGAATTGCTTAAGGGTGATGAAATATCTACAGAGGAGAAAAAAATCTTATTTAGATACAAGAAAAACCATGATAAAAGCTTTATGAATAGGGTCCATTATCTTAAGGAAGATCTTTCAATCCTAAATCTAGAAAAAGGCATAGCTAATGGCCTAAGCCCTAATGTTTTTAATTTATACAAGGAATTAATAAGACAGTATCCCAAGACTGGACCTGCATCAATATTTAATGGACTTATAAAGTGAAAAATCTTGCTAAAAATGAGTTTTACCTTATCAATATATTTAAAAGATTAAAATTAAAGCAGGAGGTCTAACTTATCTCAAATCGAAAATTGACGAAACAAGTTAGCTTATAAGCTCCTGCTTTTTTAATCTTTATTTAATTGTCTCTACATCTGAGATCTTGTATGGGGTGTGTTGGTAGACATAGTGGTTAATCCAGTTGTTAAAGAATATGTATCCAGTTGACCTCCATCTCTGGATAATTTTTTTATTTGGATCATCGTCTAGATAATAGTTTTCGGCAGGCTTGGTCCCAAGTCCCTTTTTTATGTCCCTCCTATATTCATCATCTAGGGTATTAGTATCGTATTCTAGATGATTTAGGTTAAAGACAAATCTGTTGTCGATACTCTTAATTATAGTAGATCCCATCTTATCATCGGCTAGGAGGACTTTAAGCTTTGGAATTCTTTCGACTTCTTCCTTTCTGATTGTCTTATATCTTGAGTTTGGCATATAAAAGCTATCATCAAAGCCCAGAAAGAGAGGATCGGAGCTTTGCTTATAGTACCTGTTAACTGTAAATATTTTCTTATCCAAGGAGTCGATATTCACACCGTAGTAATAATCAAGGGCTGCTATGGCAGACCAGCAGATGAAAAGAGTCGAGTAGACATTTTTCTTTGCAAATTCAAATATTTTTTTAAGCTCCTCCCAGTAGATTATATCGTCGTAGGCCTTATGCTCTAGGGGAGCTCCGGTTATGATTAGGCCGTCGTATTTTTTATCCTTTATTTCTTCATAGCTTACATAAAACTTCTCCAGATGTTTTTGATAATTCGAAGACTTGTAGCTTGCCATCGCTATCAAGTCTATTTCGATTTGGAGGGGAGTGTTTGAGATTAGTCTTAAAAGCTGAACTTCTGTTTCCTTCTTGGTAGGCATGAGATTAACTATGCCGATCTTAAGGGCTCTTATATCCTGTGACTTGGCCCTTTCTTCTACCATGGTGAATATATTTTCTTTGTCTAAGGTTTCTTTGGATATTAAATCTTCTGGTATTATTACTGGCATCTTATCTCCTTACAGCCTTATCTAGGGCTTGGCTTATATCTTCGATTAGATCATCTGCATCTTCTATTCCTATTGAAAGGCGGATTAGGCTCTTTGATACTCCAACCTTTTCGAGCTCTTTATCAGATAGTTGCCTGTGAGTAGAAGAAGCTGGGTGGAGGGCAAGGCTTCTTACATCTGCCACGTGGACTGCGAGTGTGATTAAGTTAAGGGAGTCGATGAATTTGCTCGCCTCATCTCTTCCTCCTTTTATCTCAAAGGACACAACTCCAGATCCTCCCTTGAGATATTTCTTAGCATAAGGATATGATGGGGAGGATTCTAGGAAGGGATAGGAAACAGATTCTACCTTTTCGCTATTTTCCAGAAATTCTGCGACCTTGAGGGCATTTTCTGAATGCTTGTTCATTCTCAAGGCTAGGGTGTCGAGACCAAGGATTGTAAGGAAGGCGTTTTGTGGAGAGATAACTGCTCCGAAATCTCTTAGGCCAACTGTCCTAAGTCTTGCCCCGTAGGCAGCATTTTTAAATTGTTCAGTAAAGATAAGTCCGTGGTAGGATTCATCTGGCTTGGTAAGTCTATCGAAATCTCCTCTTGACCAATCAAAGTTTCCAGAATCTACAATAAGACCACCAAGGGCTGCTGCGTGACCATCTATATATTTAGAAGATGAGTAAGTTACAATATCGCAACCGAAGTCAATTGGTCTAAGAAGGGCAGGGGTTGCTAGGGTATTGTCTAAGATCAATGGAATATTATGCTCGTGGGCAATATCTGCGTAGGATTTGATATCTAGTACACTTGCCTTAGGGTTTGATATAGTTTCTCCAAAGACTAGCCTTGTATTATCATCAATGGCAGCCCTAAGCTCATCCAAGTCGTTGTTATTTACAAATTTAGTTTCTATACCCAAATCCCTTAGGGTATTGGCGAAAAGATTGTAAGTTCCACCGTAAATATTATTTACAGCGACTATATTATCGCCTGCCTTGGCTATATTTAGGACAGCTAGGAGGTTGGCTGCTTGTCCCGATCCTGTCCCTACTGCACAGACTCCTCCGTCAAGATCTGCGATTTTCTTCTCTAGAGCATCTATAGTAGGGTTTCCAAGCCTTGTATAGAAAAATCCACTTTCCTTTAGGTCAAAGAGGTCGGCAATCTCACTTGTCTTTTCATAAGAAAATGTAGTCGACTGCACTATTGGAGGGATGCTACTGTCTCCATTTTTTGCTTCATAACCTGCTCTGACACATGCTGTGTCAATGTTTTTGTATTTACTCATAATAGTAACTCCTTAAATAAATTTCATAAAATTTATATAAAAAAAGTCCCTAGGCCAAAAGACCTAAGGACGAAAATCCGTGTTACCACCTTAATTTAATATATGCTCACACATATAAACTTATCAGGTACAAACATACCCTTGCTTTGTAACGTAAGCTAACGTAGGCCTCTAATATCGAAGCCTCCTAGATAAAGACCATCTTCATACAACTTCCATCTACTTCTTTCACCAAAACGAAGCTCTCTGTAATCAAGTCCTTGTACTACTCTTCTTTATATAAAGTTTATGATAATGCAATTATATAACTAATTATTAAAAATGTCAACTGCAAAAATACTCCCAAGTTGTATAATCTATACTAGAAGAGTCAAGGAGGTTTTATGACTAGTGTATATGACTTTACAGTTTTAGATAAAGATAATAAGGAAATCTCCCTTAGTAAATATGAGGGAAAGGTCCTTCTTATAGTAAATACAGCTACCCACTGTGGCTTTACCAAACAATACGACGCTCTCGAGGCTTTATATAAGAAATATAAGGATCAAGGCTTTGAGATTTTGGACTTTCCTTGCAATCAATTTGGAAATCAAGCTCCAGAATCTGATGAAGAAATAGATTCCTTCTGTGCCCTAAACTTTGGGACAAGCTTTGATAGATTCAAGAAAATCGACGTCAATGGGGAAAATGAAGACCCACTTTATACCTTCCTTAAGGAAGAAAAGAAAGGACTTGGCAAGGCTATCAAGTGGAACTTCACCAAGTTTTTGATTGATAGGAAGGGAAATGTAGTAGCTCGCTTCGGATCAAACAAGAAGCCAGAGAATATGGAAAAAGATATAGAGAAATTGTTAGGATAGGAAAATGGACAAATTTGTAAAACTAGCTTTCGATTCCTTAAGGCATTATCTAGACACGGGAAAATATCTCGACAAGTACGATGAGGAATTTGAAGATAACCACAACGGTGTAATCATAGAAATAAAAATGGGAGATAAGAGAGAAAGGGCAGGCTCAATTTATCCAACCAGGAAAAACATAGGCCTAGATATAATCAACGAGACAGTCAATCTCGGAATTTTTAACAATGCCTTAGCTATCAAGGAAGATGACCTAGATGATATTTATATCCAAGTTCTAGAGATTAATAAGGTTAAGCCAATCGCCAAAATCGAAGACTTCGGAGTCTACCACGGCCTCTTACTAAATTACAACAACAACCCAGTTATAGTCTACAGAAATGACTACGAAAGCGACTATCAGATGTATGAAGATGCCAAGGACAGGGCCAATATCGACGAGTTTGATGTCTACAATCTAGAGAAGTTTAAGATAGTTAGACACATATAGGAATTAATATTTGACAAAAAACAGTCTTAGTATTATATTATAATATAAATATGACGTTAAGAAGAAGAGTAACCCTCTATCAATCTAAAAGAGAGGCAGGTTAGGTGAAAGCTGCTAGAGGCGTTTTGGGCGAAGATCATCTTCTAGTCTAATAAATGAATTAGTAGTTTATTACGTTACAATTGCGTTAAATTGTCTATTAAAACGGTGGACCGTCCTTTTTAAGGACGGTTTTATTTTTTAGAAATAAAAGGAGTTATTGATGTCAGAATTTAAATCTTTAGACAGCAAAGATGTAAGGAAAAGAGAAGGAGAAGTCGAAAAGTATTGGCAAGAAATAGACCTACTTAACGAGACTTTCGCTACAAGAGAGGATGCCGAAGAATACATAATCTACGACGGACCTCCAACAGCAAACGGTAGACCAGGAATCCACCACGTTATCGCTCGTACCCTTAAGGACATGACAAGCAGATACAAAAACATGCAAGGCTACAAGGTCCTAAAAAAGGCAGGCTGGGATACACACGGTCTTCCTGTAGAAATAGAAGTAGAAAAGACCCTAGGCTTTCATGACAAAAATGATATAGAAGAATACGGAATCGAAAAGTTCAACAAGTTATGTAAGGAATCTGTTTGGAAATACTCCGACCAATGGAGAGAGATGTCAGATAGGATGGCCTATCTCTACAACATGGATGATCCTTATGTCACAATGGATAACGACTATGTAGAAACAGAATGGTACCTCCTAGATAAGGCCTTCAAAAACGGCTACATCTATGAGGGAGCCAAGGTTATGCCATACTGTCCACGTTGTGGTACAGGTCTTGCAAGCCACGAGGTTGCCCAAGGTTACCAAATGGATAAGACCATCACCCTTACAGTTAAGTTTAAGAAAAAGGGAACTGACAACGAGTACTTCCTAGCATGGACCACAACTCCATGGACCCTCCCATCAAACGTGGCCCTATCAGTTCACCCAGAGCTTACTTACGCTAAGCTTTACGTAGCAGATGAAGATTCTTACTATTATTGTGCCAAATCCCTAGCTGAAAATCTTATGGGAGAAAGGGACTACGAAGTCGTAGAAGAATTCCCAGGCAAGGATATGGAATACTGGGAATATGAACAACTTATGCCATATGTAAATGTAGGAGATGATAGGGCCTTTATCGTAACCCTTGCCGACTACGTTTCTGCAGAAGATGGTACAGGTATAGTTCACTCCGCTCCAGCCTTTGGTGAGGACGACTACCAAATAGGAAGAAAATACGGACTTGCCTTTGTCCAACCAGTTGACCTTGAAGGATGCTTTACAGAAACTCCTTGGAAGGGCGAATTTATCTTCGATACCAACGAAAAAATCTGGAGACACCTCCAAGAAGAAGGCAAGGTATTTAACAAACAAACTATAGAACACAACTACCCACACTGCTGGAGATGCCACACACCACTAGTATATTATGCAAAACCATCCTGGTATATAGAAATGAGCAAGTTCTCAGATGCCATGGTAGAAAATAACAAAAGCGTAAACTGGTACCCACAAACTATAGGGGACAAGAGATTTGGAAACTGGCTCGAAAACGTAAAAGACTGGGCTATATCTAGGTCAAGATACTGGGGAACTCCACTAAACATCTGGAAATGTGACGAATGCGGCCACACAGATACAGTTGGATCAAGAGCCGAGCTAAAGGAACGTGCAATTGAGGATATATCAGAAGATATAGAACTTCACAGACCATATGTAGATAACGTATCTATCAAATGTGATAAGTGCGGAGGCACCATGCATAGGGTTCCTGATGTAATCGACGTTTGGTTTGACTCAGGAGCAATGCCATTTGCCCAACTTCACTATCCATTCGAACACAAGGAAGACTTTGAAGAATACTTCCCAGCAGACTTTATCTGTGAAGGAATCGACCAAACAAGAGGCTGGTTCTACTCACTAATGGCAATATCTACCATCACAACAGGCAAGGCACCTTACAAAAACGTCTTAGTAAACGACCTTGTAGTAGATAAGAACGGTCAAAAGATGAGTAAATCCAAAGGAAACACCCTAGATCCATTTGCCCTCTTTGATAAATACGGGGCAGATGCCGTAAGATTCTACTCACTCTATGTATCTCCACCATGGATGCAAACCAAGTTTGACGAAAAGGGCCTAATCGAAGTTAAGAATAACTTCTTTAGAACATTCGAAAATGTCTACAACTTCTTCGGCCTCTACGCTGAAACAGACAAATTAAGTTCAGAAGAAATAGCAGGCTTTAGCGACCTAAAACTTGAAAAAATAGATAAATGGCTCTACTCTAAACTAAATACCCTAATCAAAAACTACACAGAAGCAATGGACGCCTTTGACTACAACAAGGTAGTTCACATGATTTCAGACTTCGTAGTAGAAGATCTATCAAACTGGTACATCAGAAGAAATAGAAAGAGATTCTGGAACTCAGAGCTTACAGATAGCAAGAAAGCAGTATACAAGACTACATTTGATGCAATCCTTACAATATCCAAGCTCATCGCTCCAATCACACCATTTATAGCTGAAGAAGTCTTTAGATCTCTTACAGGAGAAAAGACTGTTCACACAAGCCTCCTACCTAAGGCAGACGAGACAATGATTGATACAGACCTTGAAGAAAGCATGGACCTTGTAAGAAAGATAGTAAATCTAGGTAGGGCTTCAAGAGAGAAAGAATCAATCAAAGTTCGTCAACCTCTAGCGAAAATCATAGTAGACGGAGCCTACAAGGAAAAAATCGCAGACCTTACAGGCCTAGTTAAAGAAGAGCTAAACATAAAGGATGTCGACTTCGAAGATGACCTATCAGACTTCATGGACTACTTCCTAAAACCGGACTTCAGAGTAGTAGGAAGAATCTTCCAATCCAAGGTCAACGACTTCGCCAAATTCCTAGCATCCACCGATGCCAAGAAATTCATAGAAGCTGTTGAAGAAAAGCCTCAAGAAATCACCCTAGGAGATGAGACCTACCAAGTCACAAAAGACTATCTAGACATAAGAATCTCTGCCAAAGAAGGATTCGATGTAGAAATGGACGGCAATGTCTTCGTAATACTCGATACAGAAATCACAGAAGACCTCCGTGATGAGGGATATGCGAGAGAATTTACCTCCAAAGTTCAAAACATGAGAAAAGATAGTGAATTTGAAGTAACAGATAGAATCAACATCTACTATGAAGCATCCGATGAACTAAATAAATCTCTAGAGAGATTCAAAGAAGAAATCACAAAAGAAACCCTAGCAGATAAGTTCGAAAGAAAAGACCTCACAAGTGAAGAAATAGAACTAAATGACAAGACAGTTAAAATCGAGCTTGAGAGATTATAATAAAAGTTGGGCCTTAGGGTCCAATTTTTTGTACAAACTTTTACTTAATTATAAATAACATATAATAATAAGAGAAGATAAAGTTAGTGAGGGTTTATGCAGACTAGATTAATGAATATGGTAATGATTTGTGATGAAGTTAATGATAGGGTTCTTGTTCTTGACAAGGTCAAAAAATATGGCCGGGAGGGGCTTACCTTTCCTGGAGGCAAGGTCGAAGAGGGAGAAAGCCTTACCGACTCTGTCATTAGAGAGGCCAAGGAGGAGACTAATCTCGATATCGAAAATCCAGAGCTTGTTGGTGTGATTAGCTGGATTTATGGCGATAATAGAGATATTGGTTTTATTTATAAGACAAGTGAGTTTTCTGGCGAGCTTGTCGAAAATAATAGGGAAGGTAGGCTCTTCTGGGATTCTTATGATAATATGAAAAAAAGCGATGGGCTTTCTGAGTCAATGGATAAGATTTTTGAGATTTATGAAGGTAAATTCCAAGAAATCACTTGGTTTTATGATGAGGGAAGGCTAATCTACCAATAGAATATATTGAAAAAAACCCTAGCTCCTGTTATAATTAAGTAAATGTATGGCTAGGAGCATAACAGTTAATTTGAAGTGAAAGAGAGAGTAATATGATTTTAGATAAAAACAACAAGGAATTAGTTAAAAAATACAATGATTTTATCAAGAATTCGCCATATGGCAACTTCATGCAGGATATGCGCTGGGCGAATATCAAGGCTAATTGGGAAAGCGTCTACTTCTATGTTGAAGAAGATGGCGAAATCAAGGGAGCCCTTTCAGTTATATATATAAGAGATGGAAAGGTCGGCAAGAACTTCTTCTACGCTACAAGAGGACCTGTTTGTGACCTAAGAGATATAGAATTGGTGAAGGAATTAATTGACGAAGCAAGTACCTTTGCTAAGGAAAATGACGGCTTCCTCCTTCGTATCGATCCATTAGTTCGTATGGATGAGGATTTAGTTAAGCTTTATGCGGAAAACGGAATTACTATCCGCCATGACAAAACTACCTCCTCCCAACCTCTTCTTAACATGGTCCTAGACATAGACGGAAGAGATGGGGAAGTAATCTTCAAGAATTTCTCCAAAAATACTAGAAAACACACCAGAAAATCCTACAGGGATGGTATTGAGACAAGGGAAGTTGGGGAAGAAGGAGTGGATATCCTCTACAAGCAAGTGGTAGATACTGCCGAAAGAGCTGGGATCAATCACAGACCTTACGAGTATTTCAAGGCTCTTTACGATAATTACAAGGATGAGATTAGGCTTTCAGTTTCTTATCTAGACGAGACTCCACTTTGCTCATCTATGTTAATCTGCTATGGAAACAGGGCCCTTGCCCTTTATGGTGGTTCAAGTGATGAGCACAAGGACATGGGTCAAAACTATCAGATAAACTACGAAGAAGTAAAATATGCTGCTGAAAAAGGCTATGACCATTATGATATGGGAGGAATTTTCGAGGCTGATGATTCCGACGGACTCTACAGATTTAAGAGGAAATTTACAGAAGAAAATGTAGAAAATCTCATAGGAGAAATCGACATTGTCCTAGATGAGAAGCTTTATGATGAATATATCAAGGAGAAAAATCCTCACTTCAAGAAAGAGGAAGAAAAGGAAGACTAGTGAGTCTAATAGAAATCAGAGGGCTTAAGAAATATTACAAGCTAGGTGGTAATATCATAAAGGCCCTGGATGGGATAGACCTAGATATAGAAAAGGGCGAGTTTGTGGCTCTTTTGGGAACGAGCGGTTCGGGTAAGTCTACCCTACTTAATATGCTCGCAGGTCTTGAAAGACCGACCAAGGGATCTATAAAATACGGAAATATCTCCCTAACCGACCTTAATGAGGAACAGATCACTAAATTTAGAAACCTAAATATAGGCTTTGTTTTCCAATCCTACAACCTCCTTCCTTATCTATCAGCCTGGGAGAATGTCTCCCTTCCCCTAACCTTTAAGGGACTTAGTAGGGAGGAAAGAAAGAAGGAAGCCTACAAGATCTTAAAGGAAGTGGGTCTTTCTAATAGGATGGATAACAAGCCAAACGAGCTTTCCGGTGGTCAGCAACAAAGAGTCTCCATAGCCCGTGCCTTTGTTGGCCTTCCAAAGATTATTTTTGCTGATGAGCCAACAGGAAATCTCGACACCAAGACGAGCTTTGAGATTATGAATCTTATCAAAAAGATTACTAAAGAAAACCAGCAAACCTTTATTATGGTAACCCACGACGACGAGATGACCGAGTTTGCTGACAAGGTGCTTTTTATGAGAGATGGACGTTTAGAGAAAATTCACGAAAAATACACAATTGACGAGGTACTAGAAAATGATGGCGAATCTTAACCCGACAGAAACAATAAATACAGCTGAAACTTCTTCTGGCCAAGCGAGCCCAGGGGCAAATGATACAGGATCATCCCAAGGGCCTATCAGAAATCAACCCAAGCTTATAATCTCAGACTATGAGCTTAGCCCAACTATAGCAGAGGCAGGGGAGAATTTTGACCTATCCTTTACCCTCTATAACACTAATAACGAAAATACTATCTATAATCTCAAGGTTACCCTAGAGCAAACTCTGGCATCTGCTCCACAAAATACTAGCACTGCCAACAACACTTTAGTATCTGACGGATCTGTCTTTACACCAGTTGATAGGTCAAATACCTTCTATGTAGCGGCCCTCTACCCTTGGGATTGGACTAGTAAATACATAACAATGAGCGTCCTACCAAACGCAACTCCAGGTCCTTATGTGGTAAATCTCACCATGGAATACGAAGACTATTGGGGAAACCAATACAAGAGCACAGAGACTATAGGAATCCCTGTAGCCCAAAGGTCTGGGGTAAATTTCGGCAAGGTCAAATTGGGAGAGCTAAATGCCAATACTCCTGGATCTTTATCTGTAAATATTTATAACACAGGAAAAGACAATCTCGATACAGTAATGGTAAGGGTCAAGGGAGATGGCTTCGATGTAGATGAAAATGAGAGATTCATCGGAAACTTCAATGCAGGAAGCACGGAGACCTTCTCTTGTAACATAACTCCAAAATCTGAAGGTAAGGTCTCTGGAACTATAGAGATAATCTACGAAGACTCCAGGGGCAAGGCCTACAAGAAGACTAAGGAATTTAGTACTGAGGTAATGGGAGGCTTTGAAGGAGAAAACGGAATGATCGATCCTGAAACAGGAGAGATGATAGGAGAAGCTCCTCCAATGGAAGAAAACTCATCAGTACTCTCATCTCCCTTTATCTGGATAGGAATCATAGTCCTTGCAGCCCTCCTTCTCATACTTTTGAAGAAGAAAAGAAAGGCTAAAAAGGACGAGGAGCTAATAATAGACGATGAAGATTAGTGACAGATTCCAGATGGCCCTAAGAAACCTCGTCAGAAGGAAGTCTAGGACGGTTCTAACCGTTCTATCCGTAGTTATAGGAGCAAGCTCCATAATCCTAATGATAGCCTTCGCCCTGGGGATCAACCAACAACAAAAGGATATGGTCGAATCATTCGGAGGTCTTACTTCTATTACCATCCTCACGGAAAATAATGGGGGTTCGACTAAGGTTGACCAGGCAAGTATTTCGAGACTTCAAAGCATAGACGGGGTCAAGGTTGTAGTTCCCTTCAAAAGCTTCTATAGCGAAATAAAAATTGAAGGAGAAGATGATTATAGTCTTGATAGCCAAATCCAAGTAATGCCTGATGATGTAATCGATAAACTTACAGGAGATATGTTTAGCTCAGGTTCTAAGATGAATAGGACTGATGATAATAAGATTATCCTAGGATCTGAGGTTAAGCCTATGAAGATGGTTCGTGAAGGAGGAGGAGGCTACTCCGGAGAGCCTGTAGAAGATTTCGACTACAGGGGCCATAAGTATTTTATAAGGCTAGGATGGCAAGATGAAAATGACGACGGGGTCAATTTCGGAAATGAAAATCAGGAAAATGGTGAAGAGAAAAAGCCTACCTATGCGGATATTCCTGTAGAGATTTCAGGAACCCTAAACTCCAAGTCCTTTGTAATGGGTTGGTCATCAGTGATTAACGAAAGCCTCTACAAGAAGCTCCAAAAGGAAGATAAGAAACTAGAAAGTCCACAGCTTAACCAAAACTTCGGCCCAGACGGCAAGCCAGTAGAGGTCAAAAATGATGGACAGATCAGCTATGATAATCTAAATGTTGTAGTAGAAGATGTTGAAAAGCTAGAAGATGTAGAAGCTGCCATAAGAAAGGCGGGCTTTCAGACCCAATCATCTGCAGGATCTGCCGAAGAAATTAAAAAGACCAGTATGATTGTAACCCTTATACTTGGGGGAATCGGCTCCGTTGCCTTCATAGTTTCGGCTATAGGAATAATCAACACTATGCTTATGAGTATCTATGAAAGACAAAAAGAAATAGGAGTGATGAAGGTAATAGGGGCTTCCATCAACGACATAAGGTCCATGTTTCTTATAGAATCGGGCTTTATAGGATTTTTCGGAGGAATTGTGGGACTTATCATTTCCCTACTTATAGGAAGTGTGATAAATAAACTCGCCCAAGGATCGGGGATCTTTATGGGAGGGGGAGAAGATGCTAAAATCCTCCTAATTCCAATATGGCTAGCCCTAGTAGGAGTTGGCTTTTCATCAATGGTAGGAGTCCTTGCAGGCTACATTCCAGCCAGAAGAGCAACCAAACTATCAGCCATAGAAGCTCTAAGAGCAAATTAAGCAGAGAAATCTGCTTTTTTTATGCCAAAAAATTATCATTGGGTATAAATATAAAAAGCGAGGAGGAAGAAATGACTAAATTAAGTACAGAAATCAAAAAATATCTAGATGAAAATAAACTTAGCCTAGACGATATAAGAAGTGATCTTGCTACTCTTGACGTAGACCTTGTAGGCGAAATGCTGGAAGATAAGGAGAACACTTATGTAATCAAGAGGTCTGGATCTGTCGAAAAATTTTCTAAAGACAAGATAGAAAGATCTATCAAAAATGCTGCAGGAGATGAGAAGGCAGCCATGAACACATCTGATCTTGCGATAATTGTAGATGATGTATTGGATACCCTAGACTCTGACCCTAGAAAAGTCTATAAGACTAGTGAGATTAAAAACTATATCAAGGATTCCCTGCTTAAGGAAGGCTACTCAAAAGTATATGATTCCTTTATATCTTACATCAAGGAAGATTAATGAACATAAAGATAGTCGCAGTAGGAAAGATTAAGGAAAAGTTCTATAGGGATGCTATAGATGAATATATCAAAAGGATGGGAGCCTACAATAATATTGAAATTATAGAAGTAGCAGATATTATGGCGCCCGAAGGCCTTTCTGAAAAGGAGCTTGAAGATATAAAGGATAAGGAAGGGGAAAAGATTCTATCCAAAATCAAGGATGGAGCCTTCCTTGTGACTTTAGAAATCCTAGGTAAAGAGATGACTAGCGAGAAGTTTGCAGACTTTATCAAAGATGAGATGCTTATGGGAGGAGGGAGAGACCTGGTCTTTGTAATAGGCGGATCGAATGGTCTTTCCAAAAATGTAACGGGGCGTGCTAATAAGAAGCTTTCCTTTGGCAAGTTTACCTATCCCCACCAGCTTATGAGAGTCATCCTTTCAGAGCAAATATACAGGGCCTTTAGGATAATAAATAACCATCCTTATCATAAGTAAGAAGGAGTTTTGATGAATAAATTTTTAGTTTTAGTGGCAAATGGCAACGAGACAATAGAGATATTTACAGTAGTTGATTATCTTAGAAGAATTGGAGTTAAGCTTGATATAGCATCTACCGAGGAAAGTAAAGAGCTTAAGACAAGTCAGGATGTTTCCTTTAAGGCAGATATTAGCTTTTCTGATATAAAGGAAGAAGACTATATGGGAGTCTATATTCCAGGAGGCACAAAGGGCGCCTATGCTATGAGGGATAATGAAAAAGTCTTAGACCTTCTAAGAAGCTTTAACGATGCGGGAAAAATCATAGGAGCAATCTGTGCAGGACCAGTAGTCCTCAATGAGGCAGGAATTTTATCTGACAAAAAGGCCACATCCTTCCCAGATATGAAAGATGAGATGGACCAGACAGGGGAGTATGTAGATAATGAGATTGTAGTGACAGATGGCAATATCACCACAGGAAGGGGAGCTGCCGTGACCAACTACCTTGCCCTAAGACTTGCTTATATAATTGGAGGAGATGAGGCAGTAGTCAAACTTAAACACGGCACTCAACATGAGGCAGTCGAGAAATATTTTGGCTTTGAATACTAAAATTAGCTAAAAATAAATAAATTAAGAGTCGCCCTTAGGGGCGATTTTCTTTTGGTCTTAAGTGGAAAATCCTAAATATCCTAAGAAAAATTAATAATGAGAATACTAGCCTTATAAAAATATCTAAGGCTTATCATCCTAGATCTATTCTCAACTAGCCATATGTTTACTATTTAAACTTCTTAAGATTCTAAGGAAAATCTAATTGATAAGAATCTCAAGGAGCTTGCTATAAGGGCAAGATTTCTGTAAAGGAAAGAGACGAGGAATTTTCCTCGTCTTCTCATTCCAGTTAAAGATAAAATCAAGAGTCTTTATTTTAACCTTATTTATTTTCGATTTCCTTTATTAATTCATTTATATCTTTCTTATTAATCCTAGAAATTCCTGAGTTTTCGCTGTCAAACTTCTTGTTTTCTATAGGATGACCATATTCGTCTTCCATTACTTCAAGGACCCTATTTCTACAGAAGGCTCCTTGGCAAAAGCCCATACCGCAGCGGGTTCTTCTCTTGACTGCGTCAAAACTTGTAAGTTCGATTCCTCTATTAAGAGCATCTCTAATGGTCTTCTCACTTACTTGCTCGCACCTACAAACAAGTCTTTCTGGATCTCCCAAAGGGAGGTCGACCTTATCTTTTACTTTGTTAAAGTCTTCAAGGTCCTTATACTCGATTATTGGCTTTCTATATGGATTATAGTTTGGATCGTCTTCTAAGCTTAGTCCAATATCAACTAGGATATCTTCGACCATCTCTGCTATTGCAGGCGAAGAAGTAACACCAGGAGATTGGATGCCGACAACATTTATAAAGCCATTAGTCTTAGTATTTTCGATTATGAAATCTCCAGTTGAAGATGCTGGTCTAAGTCCTGTGAAAGATCTTATAAATTCCTTTAAGTTTAGGACATCTTCTTTGACAGACTTTTGTGCTAGCTTATAGATTTCTTCTAGTCTTTCTGTGTGGGTACCTAGGTCAATTTCTTCCTCATCTATTGCATCAGGGCCGATCAAGATATTGTTATGATAGGTCCTAGTTACAAGAATACCCTTAGACTTAGGACTAGGTGTTTGGAAAAGGACCTGCTTAATGCGAGATCCAGTTCCCTTTTGCATGATTAGATACTCGCCGCTTCTTGGGTGAATATCAAAATCTGTTTGAGTAATCATAGAAGAAACCTTGGCACCATTAAGTCCAGTCGCATTTATAACAAATCTTCCTTCGAAAGATTCGCCCTTATCTGTCTTAACTTTAAATACATCTTCTTCTTTTTCGATTCCTACGACTTCACTATTAAGTTTTAGCTTTAAGCCATTGTCCATGGCATTTTCTACTAGGGCTATTACATATTCATAAGGAGAGCAAACTCCCGCACCCTTACAGTATAAGGCGCCTATTGCATCATCGGATACATTTTCTTCGATCTCGCGAAGCTTTTCTTGACCTATGATTTCTATATCATCGAGTCCGTTTTCCTTGCCCATTTGATAGAGGACATCAAGCATTTTCATATCGTTCTCATCGAAGGCTAAAACAAGAGAACCATTGGCCAAAAAGCCAAAGTTTAGCTCTTCGTTGAGTTTTTCGAAAGAAATTCTTCCAGGATAGCATAACCTACCCCTAAGCTCCTTGCCGCTTTCTGCATATCCTCCATGGACTATGGCAGAGTTGGCCTTGCTTGCGCCCATAGATACGTCGTTTTCTTTCTCAAGAAGGAGTATATCAAGTTTGTAGCGGGATAGCCTCCTGGCAATGGAGGCCCCGCACACGCCTGCTCCTATTATAATTACATCAAACATAAACTCACTTCCTATTTTCTAATTTCTATAAATCTTATATAAAGATAAAGTTATAGATTACTACTGCTAGTAGACCACCTAAGATTGGTCCTACTACTGGAATCCAAGAATATCCCCAGTTAGGGTCTGCCTTATTTTTGAATGGAAGTACTGCATAGGCAATTCTTGGTCCAAGGTCTCTGGCAGGATTTATGGCATAACCTGTAAGTCCACCCAAAGACATACCGACAGAGACGATTATTCCAAATACTAAAAACTTATCAACTCCGACAGTTCCTGCTCCGTCTACTTGAGAAAGACCTAGGATAGCAAATACTAGTACGAAAGTACCGATGATTTCTGAAAGTAGGTTTCTAAAAGTATTTGGTATAGTTGGAGCTGTACAGAAAGTAGCTCTTACAGTGAGTGGTTCATCGCTAGTTGCATCGTAGTGGTCTTTAAAGAGAATATATACCAAAACAGCACCAACGAAGGCACCAGCCAATTGAGCTATGATATAAGCTGGTAAGTCAGAGTAAGCGACATCTCCCTTAAAAGCTAAGGCGATTGATAAAGCTGGGTTAAAGCTTGCGCCAGATAGTTTTCCAAATATAAATGCAGGGACTAGTACTGCAAGACCCCATGCAAATGTGATTTGGACAGAGCCTCCACCTTTTTGTCCACTCTTATTGAGTAAAACGTTTGCTACTACGCCGTCACCGAGTAGTATAAGAATCATTGTTCCGAAAAATTCACCCATTATAATATCTCTCATAAATTCCTCCTAATATAGATATCAGATAAGTAAACAAAAAGCAACAAATAAAATATCTTGTTGCCAGGCTCCTCGGATATTAAATTGTGAAAACATTTACACTTATAGTATAGCATGGACCTTAAAAAATATCAAGCATTTTATTTAAAATTTAAATTAAACATAGAAATTTGATAAAAGCTAAACTTTACCTACAAACTATGGACAAAATCTTCAATATATTATATGATTATCATGTAACTAAACAAGCATAATTAGGGAGGAATATATGAAAATTAGTAAAATTATGTCTGTTGTTTCTGCACTAACTTTATCACTTGCACTAACTTCTTGTGGAGGAGATACAGCAAATGATAAGAAGGATGATAATGCAAAGGCTCCTGCTGAGACAAGCGAGACAGCCGAAAATAAAGCAGAAGAAAATAAGGATGGCGAAGCTGAAACTCCTACTGGCGAAACAGTAAAAGTTACTATGGTAACTGATGAGGGTGGAGTTAACGATAAGAGCTTTAACCAATCAGCTTATGAAGGACTTAACGCTTACAAGGATGAAGGAAAATCTGACTTCGATTATATAGAATCACACTCAACAGCAGAATACCAACCAAACCTTGAATCTGCCCTAGATAGTGAATCAGATCTAATCCTAACTGTAGGTTATGCTCTATATAACGATACAGTTACTGCTGCAGAGCAAAATCCTGATCAAAAATACGCTATAATCGACAATGCAAATATTGACAAGGTAGAAAATTTATTGGGTATTACCTTTGCTGACCACCAAAACTCATTCTTAGCAGGATATATTGCAGGAATGAAATCAGAATCTAATCATGTAGGATTCGTAGGTGGACAAGTATCAGACGTAATTGACAGATTTGAATATGGTTTCAAGGCTGGTGTAAAACAAGCTGCTAGAGAAAAAGGTACTGACATCAAGGTAGATGTACAATATGCAAACAGCTACTCAGACCAAGCTAAGGGTAAAAACATCGCTAACCAAATGTATCAAGAAGGTGCAGATGTTGTAATGCACGCTGCAGGTGGAGTTGGTATCGGAGTAATCGAAGCTGCAAAAGAAAACGACAAATGGGTTATCGGAGTTGACCGTGACCAATCAGAAGAAGCACCAGATCATATGCTAGTTTCTACAATCAAGGGTGTAGGCGATGCAGTTAAACTTGTAATCGACGGACTTAACAAGGGTGAATTCGAAGGTGGTACAACAAAAGAATTTACACTTGCAGATGGAAAAGCTGTTGATATTGCTTACGCTAAAAACGACCTAGTTAGCCAAGAGGTTAAAGACAAGGTAGAAGAATTGAGAAAAGAAATCGTTGATGGCAAAATCGAAGTTCCACAAAACGAAGAAGAATTCAATTCTATGGGATATGACAAGTAAAATTTAAAATTAGCAGACTTGCTCCTTAAGGTTCGGGAGTAAGTTTTCTGCTTTTTTTTTATAATATTTTTTAGATTTATGATATGATAAAGGTAGAAAGTTATTAAGGGGGAAACCTATGAAAAAATATTTTGACAAGGCCCCAGTTGTAAGTATGAGAAACATCACCAAGCGCTTTGGCTCTAAGGAAGTCTTGACAGATATAGACTTTGACCTTCACAAGTGCGAGGTCCATGCTCTCCTTGGAGAAAATGGTGCAGGCAAGACAACGCTTATGAATGTTCTCTACGGCATGTTTCCACCAAACGAGGGAAGTATTACAATTAATGGCAAGACCTTTGCTTCTATGACTCCTAAAAAGGCAATTGAAGCGGGGATCGGTATGGTGCACCAGCACTTTATGCTTATAGAGCCCTTGACTGTAACAGAAAATATTATCCTTGGCTATGAGAAATCCAAGGGATTATTCCTCGATAGGAAAAAGGCTTACGCTGAGGTAGAAAAGATAAGCAAAGAGTACAACCTAACAATCGACCCTAAGGCAAAGGTCGAAGACATATCAGTAGGTATGCAACAAAGGGTCGAAATCTTAAAGGCCCTATATCACGGGGCAGATATCCTAATCTTCGATGAGCCTACGGCAGTTCTTACCCCACAAGAGATTGTGGAATTTATAGAAATAGTCAAAAGACTTACCGAGCTAGACAAGTCAGTCATAATTATAACCCACAAATTATCCGAAATTAAGGCCATGGCTGATACTTGTACCATAATTAGGAGGGGTAAGTTTATAGACAAGGTCGATGTCAAAAGCGTTGACGAAAACATCCTAGCTGAGAAGATGGTAGGTCGTGATGTAAGCTTTAATGTCGACAAGAAAGCAATCGAAAAGGGCGGAGTTGTCCTAAATATCGAGGACCTATGGGTTAAGGATAAGAGAGGAATTGATGCCCTAAAAGGCCTTGACCTAAAGCTTCACGCTGGAGAAATTCTAGGAATTGCTGGAGTTGATGGCAATGGACAGACAGAATTAATCGATGCCATAACTGGAATGACTAAGGCAAATAGAGGAAGCGTGAACCTAAATGGAGTAGATATAACCAACGCTTCTACGAGAAAGATCCTTGATACTGGTATGAATTCTATCCCAGAAGATAGGCAAAAGAGAGGACTTATCCTAGAATATCCTATAAAGGACAATCTAATACTCGAAAGAGTAGGAGAAGAGCCATTTTCTACAAAAGGAAGACTCAACTTCAAAAATATAGACGACAATGCCAAGGATTTGGTAGGAAAATTTGATATTAGACCAGACGATATAGAAGAAAAAGCGATAAGCCTTTCTGGTGGTAACCAACAAAAGGTAATAATCGCAAGAGAAATCTCAAACAATCCTGACGTCCTAATAGCAGCTCAACCTACAAGAGGACTTGACGTAGGAGCTATAGAATTTATCCACCAATATCTAGTTGAGCTTAGAAATCAAAACAAGGCAGTCCTTCTTATAAGCTTCGAGCTTGATGAGATAATGGACTTATCAGATAGGATCCTCGTAATCTATGATGGTAAAATCGTAGGAGAAAAGGATCCTAAAGAGACAGACGAGTTTGAAATAGGAAGACTTATGGCAGGAGGTATCGATGACAAATAAAGTAAATAGAAGAAAAAGCTTAGGCTCATCTAAGATACTTTTTACCATAATATCAATACTTTTGGGACTTTTGGTAGGAGCCTTGGTTCTTGTAATAGCTGGATTTGATCCAATCGAAGGCTTCAAGAATCTATTCTTGGGAGTATTTAAGAGCCCAAGGAATATGGGATGGGCAATTGTAACATCGACCCCAATTATCTTGACAGGTCTGGGTGTTGCCTTCGCCTTTAAGACAGGACTTTTCAATATGGGAGCAGAAGGCCAATTTATAATTGGAACTATAGTAGCCTTTCTTGTAGGCTATAATCTAAATCTCCCTCCAGTACTACTTCCTATAGTAGCCATAGTCCTTGCCATGGTTATTGGAGCAATTTATGGAGCTATAGCAGGTTTTATCAAGGCAAAATTCGGCATCCACGAGGTAATCTCTACTATAATGCTCAACTGGATCGCTTTCTACTTCCAAAACTTTATAGTTTATAGATTTAGGCAACCGAACTCTATGAGCTCCTTCGATGTGGCTGACAAGGCAAAGATTACTCTATTTACCGATGCTGCTAAGAGATTCGATGGATTTTTCTCTAAATTTTTTAGAGCTCCAATCCACTGGGGAACTATTATAGCCATAGTTGCTGTGATTGTTGTTTGGTATATTTTAAATAAAACAACCCTAGGTTATGAGCTAAAGGCAGTAGGTCTTAATAGAGAAGCCAGTGAATATGGTGGAATCAATGCAGGAAATAAGATTATCCAATCTATGGCTATTTCTGGAGCGATCTGCTCGCTTGCAGGTGTAACCCAAGTTCTGGGCTTTACCTACAACCTCTCAATCCTATCTTCCATGCAAAACTTTGGTTTCGATGGCTTGGCTGTTTCTCTTCTTGCATCAAATAATCCTATTGGAGTAATATTTTCAGGACTCTTCTTTGGATCTTTGAAATATGCAGGAGGCAATCTCCAAAGAACTATGGGAGTTCCAAGCGAGATTATCTCAATTATTATTGGAACTATTATCCTCTTTACAGCTGTGCCTTTGGTATTTAGAATAATCAAGGCAAAAATTAGAAAGAAAAATTCTAAAAAGAGAAATGAAAAAACTGCTGTAGACATGTCTTATGTCAACAAAGAGATAGAAGAAAAGAAGGAGGAATTATGATTAATCTTACAATCTTAGCCCTAATCATAGGAAATACCTTCTCGAATGCTGCTCCAGTTCTACTTACTGGACTTGGCGGAATGATGAGTGAAAAATCCGGTGTTGTAAATATCGGTCTTGAGGGAATGATGACTATAGGAGCCCTAACTGGTGCGGTCCTAGGCTACTATGTAGGTAATCCTTGGCTAGCCTTCTTAGGAGGAGGTCTTGCTGGAGCATTTTTTGGCCTAATTCATGCCTTTGTCTCTGTAAGTCTTGCTGGAGATCAGACTATATCAGGTATAGCAATAAATACCCTAGCACCTGGTCTTGCGCTTTTCCTATCGAGATTGTTCTTTAGTGGAGCGACCCAAACTCCTTCAATCCCACTCGAAAATAAGATACCAAGACTTTTTAGGGGAATTTCTTCTAGCCAAGTCTTTGACAATATTTTTGGCCAATATGCGACTGTATATTTATCACTAATAATGGTAGTGGTCTTGTATGTTGTACTATATAAGACTAAAATAGGACTTAGGGTCATAGCTGTTGGAGAACATCCAAAGGCAAGTGAGAGTTTAAATATCAATGTAGTAAAGGTAAGATATCTTTCAGTAATATTTTCTGGCTTTATGGGTGGCCTTGGAGGAGCTAGCATGTCTCTTGCAGTAGTTTCATCCTTCTCGCCAACCCTAATCGCAGGTCAAGGCTACATCGCCCTTGTTACTGTAATATTTGGTAACTGGAAGCCACAGGGAGTGCTTGTAGGATCCTTATTCTTTGGCTTAGCCCAGGCAATTGCAACCTACCTAGGTTCAACCTCAATCGGCATCCCAATAGAATTTATTTCTATGATCCCATACATCGCAACCCTCCTTATCCTTATAATATTTAAGGGAAGAAGCTATGCACCAAAGGCGAGCGGTAAGCCTTATTTTACAGTAGAAGATGTATAAAATATATAAATAAAGGGCCTCCATAAGGGGGCCTATTTTTAGGAGATAGTATGAAATGTAAAAACTGTAATAGAGAAATTGATGATAAGTCCAAGGTCTGCCCTTTTTGTGGGGAGGAAAGCCCTTCAAGAGATGGTGATGTAAGAGAAAATAGGGAAGAAGCCTTGGAAGATGTGGATGAAGATATAGAAGAAGACTTGTCAGATGAGGAAGACTTAGAAGACGATGATGATTACTATGACGACGAAGAAGAAATATATAAAGACATCAACGACCTTCTAGAAGAGCTAGGTCCTCCGAAGGAGAATAAGACTAAAAAGCTAATCGCCACAGGTCTACTTGCTATCCTTGTGACTCTCGTGGCTTTTTTTGGCTTCAAAAAATACAAAGATTCCCAAATAGAAGAATTAAGTATCGACCTAAACTATTATCTAAATATCAGTGCTGTAGGAGAAAATGGGGACGGGGGACTCGATATCAAATATGATAAGGAAAGCTTCATAAACGACTACGAGGGAAAAATCTACGATAAAAAAAGCAAGGAGCAGGTCTCAACTGCAAGATTAATAGACGAATTAGAAAAAAACACCAGCTTCGGCGTAAGTAAGGAGCAAGGGCTCGCTAATGGAGAGCTTGTCAACATTACAATATCCATTAACTATGACAAGGCCAAAGACTTTAATATCAAATTTACCAACCAGACGAGAGACTATAAGGTAGAAGGCCTTAAAGAAAAAGAAGCTCCAATCCCAGATGAGCCTCCTAGCGATGAAGATAAAAAAGACAATCAGGATAAAGAAGAAGATAAGAAGGAAGAAGACAAGGAAGAAAAAGACGACAAGAAGGAAAATAATCAAGAATCTGATGACAAGAAGGATAAGTTTAGCAAGTATATAAAAGATCATATAGGGGGAAGTGAACTAACCTCAGTTACCAGCCATGAATTTATGGGCAAGGCCATAAGGAGTAATGATGAGATCTATGTATATAAGATTAATAGCAAGGAGAAAGTCGGTGATATGACCAAGGCCTTTGACTATTATATAGGCTTAATCGATAAGGGAAATGGTATAGAACTAGTAAGAGATGGTCTTACTCACAGAAGCCTAGATGATAAGACAGACACCTTCTATGATATATCCTACGAGGGTTTTGCCTTAGTAGATGACCTTCTAAGCTATCTAAATGATGGCAATCTCAAAGTCGATGGCTTGACCTACTACGACAACTTCAAGGCTAAAGAAGAGCCTGCAGGCTATTATTTCATTGATAACTATAGCTTATTTTTGGATAATGACAAAAATGTAAAACTAGAAACGGGCTCTACTGTCTATACAGGAAAGTGGTCCAAGGATAATGGAACTCTAACTCTAGATATCAAATCCTTCAGCAAGGACCCTATCAAGGCAAACATAGTAGGTGGGGAATTGGAATTTGATGCGGATGTATTTAGATAAGAACAGACTCAATTAGAGTCTGTTTTTATGTGGCTTATTTTATAAAAATTTCCCAAAATCTTTCTTACTTTGTTATAATATAGGAAAGGAGTTTTTATGTATTTTTTTGTTAATGATTATAATTCGATTTGCTATCCAGAAATCCTGGATGCTCTTAAAGAAAAAATAGATGAAGCAAATATCGGTTACGGATTCGACGATCACTGTGAAAATGCTAGAGACCTAATTCGAAAAGCTCTGGGTGACTCTAGTGTAGATATTCACTTTATCCCAGGGGGCACTTCTGCCAATATCGTTGGTTTAAGTCTTGACATGCGCCAGCAAGACTCAATCCTTGCCCTAGAGACCGGCCATATCAAGGGCCATGAGGCAGGATCAATTGAGGCGACAGGACTTAAGGTCGAGCTTTGTCATTCTGATTCAGGGAAATTAAATCGCCATATCCTAGAAAAAGAGCTTGGAAAGTTTGATACTGAATTTAATACAAGACCTAGAAAAGTATATATATCAAACACCACAGAGCTTGGAGAAGTCTACACCAAGGCTGAGATTATGGATATCTATGATTTCTGCAAGGCCAATGACATGTATCTTTTTATAGATGGAGCAAGGATTGCGGCTGCTCTCGTCAGTGAAAAGTGCGACTATAGCCTAAAGGACTTGACCTCTATGTGCGATATTTTCTATCTGGGTGGAACCAAGGCGGGATTTCCTTTTGGTGAAGCTCTAGTTATAGTAAATGATAAGCTCAAAAAAGATGTCCTAAAGCTAATCAAGCAAAAGGGGGCCATGCTTGCCAAGGGCTTTATCTCTGGAATCATGTGGGAGAGGGTCTTCTGTGAAGATGACTTCTACTTAAGAGGAAGCAGGAAGGCCTATGCCATGGCTAGAAATCTTGCCAAAGGGATTGAAGCAAAGGGTTATGAGCTTACTTATCCCTTCGAATCGAATCAGATATTTGTAAACCTGTCTGATGAGGTCCTAGAAAGATGGCAAAAGCTTGCCCAATTTGAGGTGATGGAGAAACTAGAAGGAACTAATATCGTAAGACTTGTAACGACCTTTAGGACAAGTGAGAGCGATGTTAGAGGATTTTTGGAAGAGATTTGATATGGAATATAAGAAGTTTTTAGAATATTTTGCCAAATTCTCTCTGGGAGTTTTTATCCTTGGAGGAATCTATACCATAGGAAGGCCAAAGACAAAAGCTGTCAAAGATTATAGGCTGACCGATGATTTAACCTATACAGGAGATCTCTACCAAGGAAAGTTTCAAGGAAATGGAGTCCTAAAGGCTAAGGAAGGAATCTTTAAGGGAGACTTCGATAAGGGAAGAATCGGCAAAGATGGAGTCTATATAGGCGATAACTTTTATTATATAAAAGAAAATGGCCAGGTTAAGATTAAGTTCAATGATGGAAGAATTTACAAGAAGGCAAAGGGAAAATGGGAGGAAGTAGAAGATGAGAATTAAGGGACTAGATTATCTCCGTGTTTACGGTATATCTATAATTTTAATCTACCATATATTTAAGGAAATACTTCCAGCAGGATTTTTGGGAGTAAATATCATGTTTGTCCTCTCGGGCTTTCTGGTAAGCTTTCATCTTTTGGATGAAGTCTATAGGGATGAAAAAATAGACCTTGTAGCCTATTACAAGAAGAGATTTATAAGGATCTTTCCTGGAGTCCTCTTCATGATCTTTGTAGTAAGCCTTATGGCCTTTGCTATAAATAAGGACTTTACAGTTTCTTATTTTGACCAGTTTATAGCAAGTCTTTCCTTTACTAGCAATTATTATGAGATACTTTCTGGAGGAAGCTATGAGTCACAATTTGTCAAACACCTCTTCCTCCACACTTGGTTTCTCGCTATAGAAGTCCACTTCTATCTGCTTTGGCCCATACTTACCAACTTTATCTATAAGACGAGCAAGGGGAGCAAAAACGTAAAAAAGACCTTCTCCAATAGGTTTTTCCTAACAAGCCTAATCCTCTATATCCTAAGCCTAGGACTTACCATAGGGATGACTGCTCTTGATAAGAATAGGTCCTTTGTTTACTTTTCTGACTTTACGAGGCTATCTTCCTTCTTTATGGGAGCCTTTGTGGCTTGCTTTGTCAAAAGATTTGGCTACAGGAAGATCCCTTACAAGGAAGCAAGTATAGGAGCAGGGGTAATTATCCTAATCATGTCCTTTGCCCTAACTTACGATATGAAGGTAACCTATATACTAGGATTTTTCCTAACAGACCTTCTTACAATTATTGCAATCCTTGCCGCTGTATCTAATAAAGATATAGAAGAAGTAAGACCAATTAAGAAAATCGCCCCATACACCTACTCGGTTTACCTTCTCCACTGGCCAGTCTTTGTCATAATGGAAAGTGCCTTTAACAAGCCAACAGCTCTCCTTATGACCATAATAGTGACAGGAATTCTCGTGATGATAAATTATCATATTTTCGAGCCAGTCTTTAAGGGAGAGCCTGTTGACCTTAGGATATTAAAGATAGATCCAAGCACCAGGGCGAGGATTATAAGTCTCGTAAGTGTCGTGGTAATTTCTTTTGTAAGTGCCATAGGCCTATCCTACGCCTCAGATGATATGGTAAGTCTTGAAAAACAAATTTGGATTTCATCACTTAAACAAGACCTAGGACAAATTGATAAGGACAAGAAGGAAGTCGACAAACAAATCTACGAGGATGAAAATCCAGACGAAATCCTAAAAGATAAAGAAGTGACTACGACAATCCTTGGCGATTCTGTGCTTTTGGGAAATAGGGAATATATAGAAGAGAAAATCCCGGGGACTTCCGTAGATGCCGAAGGAAGTAGACTTCTGGAGAAAGCTCCTGATATAATCGAAGAATACAAGAAGGAAGGAAAGCTTGGTGAGATAGTAGTCCTATCCCTTGGGACCAATGCCGTGGAAGAGCCTGTAGAATCTCTTGAAAGAGTAATAAAGGCCCTTCCAGAAAAGACTAAGCTCGTCCTTGTATCTTGCTATGATAGCAGATATGACCAGCCTCACAGGGTAAGTAAAGCTATGAAAAAAATCGCAGATAAATATAAATTCGTTACCTACATGCCTTGGGAAGAGGAAGCCATGAAGCATCCTGAATACTACGAGGGAACGGACGGAGTCCACTTCTACGGAATAACAGAAGCCTACGAGGCCTACAATAAACTACTTCAAAAGGCAATACTTGAAGCAAGCAAAAAGGAAGGAAAGTAGATTTCCTTAGAATAAATTAATAAAAATAAAGCAAATCCTTTAGCAAAAGACTTTTTAGCTCCTAATTGGATTTGCTTTTATTTTGTAAAATTTGAGAAAACAAAAGCCCTCTTCTAGGAGGGCTTTGGATAAAAATACTTATCACACATTTTTATTATACTTTAATTATTCGAAAATTCTCTTGATTACAAATGGATCGTTGATTGGGCTTACTATTACTCCCTGACCTGGGCTTGCTGCGTGGACCATGTTGCCCATACCATCTGCGATTCCTACGTGGTAGATATCGTAATAGCTTGATCCGAAAAATACCAAGTCTCCTGCCTTCTCTTCTCCAAATTTAACAGTTTCTCCGTATTCTGCCTGGCTTTTGGCAAGGTGAGGGAGGGCAAGGCCGAAGTTTTCGTAGGCTCTTAGGACTAGGCCAGAACAATCTATTCCATTTTCCTTGGACACTCCTCCAAATACATATGGGCTTCCCACGTAGTCAAGGGCGTAGTTGTAGATACTCTTACCTATTTGAGAATCATCACTTTTTATGACTTCGCCATCATCGTCGGTAAAGTAGGTCACATAGATAACTTCATAGACTACTTCATCTTCTTGATTTTCTTCTTCGATTTTCTCGTATTTTTTCTTAGTCTCGTTGAGCTTTTTGTAGTTTTCCTTAAGCTTATTTATATATTTCTTATCTCTTTTGGATAGGTCTAAGCTTGAAATCCTAACGAAACCAACCTGCTCGTCCATATCGACATCTTTATCTTTAAGTTTGTCATTTTCATCTATATTGATTTTTTTATTCTTAGCTTCTGCTGGATTGTAGGCGACCTTTACATAGTCGGTGCCTTCCACGAAGTCTAGGATAGTGAGCTTAGTTGGGCTAAATAAGCTATAGGGATTCTTGTTTTTGGCGTTTTTGTCTGGTGCAGTCTTTAGGTCACAGGTTTTTATTACTTTGACTTCCTTTAGCCTATAGAACCAGTCCTTTCCCACATAGGATTTTTTTCCTTCAAAATCTATAGTATACCAAAACTTATCTTCAGCCTTGATTTCATATCTCTTAAAGTCCTCTATACCTCCCAAGATTTCAGCATAGTTTGACTTTTCACTTCTTACATTTACTCCTTCAGTCTTCTCCCTATTAAGCATTATGCTATCTGCTTGAGCTGTTTTTGGATAGGCTAAGATAAGGCCAGCTAGGATAAGACTTTTTGTTAATAATTTCTTCTTAAAATTCACCAATATTCTCCTTGCAATAATCTCTATATCTATTATAGCATAGATTGCTAATTAATTAAGGAGAAATTTAGAAGTTCTCATAAAACTCATAGGCAAAATCAACTAGACCCCTAGAAAAATCATTTCTTAGATAGGCTGGGTCCAGGTGATTGATCCTAACCCTGTCAAGTCCGTCTGCGTCCTTGAAGTATTTAGCAAGGACTTTTGCCCTATCGAAGTCGCTTTCCCCTACAAATTCTCTTAGGGTCTCATCCATTATCTCATCTTCCCTGGAGTGGGCAGCTATTACTGCCTTAAGGATGTCTAAGTCAGACTCTTTCACATCATGAGCGTAAGGGATAGACTTCTCGGCAGCCCTTTGTCCATGCTCTGTATCCCAACCGTCATTTTGCCTTTGGGTATCGTGTAGGCTTGCAGCGTTGATTAATATATAAGTATCGTCATCATCTAGCTTGTAGGCATAGGCTAGGAGGACAGAGTAAAAGACTACCCTTTCTATATGATTTCTCCCGTGAATATCTGACACAAAAAGTATATCGTAGTTTAGTTTCTCGTAGGCTTCTACTAGCTTGTCATAATAAATCGATTCCATAAAGCCTTTATAAAAATCGTATTTTCTTATCCATTCATCATTATTTAAAATATCTATAACTCTCATAATAACTCCTTTATAATATTGTACAACATATTTTATACTTGATAAAGGGTATCATATATTAGAGGTGACTTATGTTATACAATAAAGAATTAATTTGTGAAAAATTAGAATATGCAATAGAAAAAAGTAAAGACTACATAGGAATGGGGGAGCCTGCAAGCTACATCCCAGAGCTTTTGAATGTGGACAGTGATAATTTCGCCTTCTCCTTGGTTACGACTAACGGAGATGCCTTTAACTTCGGCGATGAGAATATAGTTTTCTCCATCCAATCCATATCAAAAATTGTAGATCTAATCATTGCCCTAACGGATAATAATCCCCAAGATGTTTACGAGAAGGTAGGCAGTGAGCCAACCAAATACGAGTTTAACTCTCTTGTACCAATAGGAGATAGGGCGGCCAATCCCTTTATCAATGCTGGTGCCATTACTACGACTTCTATGATATTCGGAAGGGATAATGATGAGAGATTTGAAAGAATCCTAAATTTTTATCAAACAATATCTGACTTTAAGGAAAGTAAATTGATGGAAGATGTCTTCGATTCTGAGATGAAGACGACAGATAGAAACAAGGCCATAGCCTATTATCTTAAGAGTAAAAATATTTTTACAGCAAATCCCGACGAGGTCCTAGAGCTTTACATCAAGTCTTGTTCCATAAGCTCTGATATCGAAGGTCTTGCTACTATGGGAGCAGTCCTTGCCAACAAGGGCTATGCGGTCAAAAACAGGGACATGCTAGTGCCAGAATCAATCGTCCAAATCGTAGTTAGCCAAATGGCTTCATGCGGTATGTACGAAAACTCTGGCGACTATTTGATGAATGTAGGCATTCCTTCCAAATCCGGTGTAAGCGGGGCCATAGTAGGAGTTGTCCCAGGAGTCTGCGGCCTTGCTGTCTATTCTCCAAGACTTGATAAGACCGGCAACTCCGTCAGGGGCAAGGAACTTTTTAAAATTATCTCCCAGGACTTGGGTCTAAATATTTTTGTTTAAATTATCCCTCTTCTTTTAACCTTAATATATTCGTAAAAGTACACTAGAAAAAGGAAGAAATAAATCAGAGAAAATCCTAAAAAGGCCTGGGTCAAGGACTCGGTGCCGAGGATTTTGTTTATTATAAATAGGAAGGCTGGGCTTATAAAGCCTCCTATATTACAACCTATAAATATGAGATTGTTTATGATCCTGTTCTGACTTCCCCTGGCAAATCTCATAGCCTCTGCGAAAAGATAGGGAGAGGCTATAGACTGGCTTGCTGCGCTTATGAGCATGGCTGCCATAAAGACATACATATTGCTTCCCCAAAAAGCCACGATTATATTAGCTATGATATAATTAATCAGAGCAAAAAGTATAGTCTTTTCCCTTAAGGCTCTGTTAATATAGCCAAAGGCAAAGCCTGCGGCCATGCCCGATAGGGGAATTATTATCATATAGGCGTTGATATTGGCATCTATTCCCTTTTGAAGGGTCGCTATGGTTGGAAATCTTATGCTAAGAGAAGTTATATTCATAATCATTACTCCTGCAAAGAAAATATAGAAGATGACCTGTTTGTTGATGAAAAATCTCCCCTTCCTTTCCTCTGGCCTAATATCTTCGACGTATTTGCTAAAGAAAAGAAATACGAAAATTGAGAAAGTATAGCAGAGAAAGGCTAGGGGCCATTTTATTTTGATTAAAAATCCTGCGATCAAAAGGAGAGCCATCTGGCCAATATATTCCATAGAGCTTCTCATCCCATGGAGGAAGGCGGCCTTTTCTCCTTCAAAAAGAGCACTTATATAGTTTGCCGAGTGCCCATTAAAAAGCCCCATCCCAAAGCCTAGGATGATTCTGGATAGGAGGATGGTCTGGTAAGATGTATGAATTATGGGTATGATACCACTTATGAATACCAGGATTGTACCAAGTTGGACGCATTTTTTCATGCCAATAAGTCGAGTGATAGATTCGCTTAGGGCAATGGAAATAATTGTGGCGATTGATGATAGGGTTATTACAAATTCGGAAGCCTCTCTTGTCAGGGCAAATTCTTTTTGTATAAAAACAAGGATGCCGGAAATAGCAGAATTTCCAGCAGTGATTAAGGCCATCGACAGGATGGCTGCTTCTCTTAATTTATTTTTTCTTAAAGCTTTCATTTAAACCTCTTCTAAAATCAAGGAATATCCTCGACTTTGTACATATTTTTAAGATATAATATCTATTATAACAGAAGGAGATGAAATGAAAAATACTTTATTAAAATCTTATTTTAAATACTTGATACCGACTATATTGACTATGATTTTGTTTTCTACCTACACCATGGTAGACGGAATCTTCGTAGGACAGGGAGTGGGGGCAGAGGGGATTTCTGCGGTAAATGTCGCCATGCCTTTTGTAACCTTGACCTTTTCCCTTTCGATTTTGATATCCATAGGAAGCTTAAATCTAATCACCTACCAATTAGGCAAGGATGACAAGGAGAAGGCGGATGAATTCTTCTCGATTGGTCTCGTCCTATCCCTAATAGTTGCTATAAGTATATCGGTTTTCACCTATATCTTTATGGATCCTTTAATCAAGGTCTTGGGAGCAAGCCCCGAGATAAGTCATATAGTAAGAGACTACTTGTCTGTGATAATATTTTTCACCCCATTTTATGTCATGGCCTATGTCTTCGAGATTATGGTTAAGGCAGATGGTAGGCCGATAATCTCTACGATTTTGATGATAGTATCAGCCCTTACAAATATTATCCTAGACTATGTATTTATCTTTCGCTTCCATATGGGAGTGAGGGGAGCGGCTGTTGCTACAGGGATCGCCCAAGTCCTTCCGACTATAGGTTATGTGGCATATTTTATGTCTCCTAAAGCCAAGCTTAAGTTTAGGAGCTTTAAGCTTAAGTTTTATAAGATTAAAGAAATCATATCCTATGGTTTCCCAGCAAGCCTTAACGAGCTTTCTTCTGGTTTTGTGATTCTTTTGTTTAACAATGTAATCTCAAACTATTACGGAACGGAAGGACTTGCAGCCTTTTCTGTAATCTCTTATATAATGATATTTGTTGTAAATACCATGATTGCAGTTAACCAATCAAGTCAGCCCCTTCTATCTTTCTATTTCGGTAAAGAAAGCTATGAGGATGTCCTAAGGTTAAGGAAGTACATGCTAAGGACAGTTGCTCTTTTAAGCCTTATGATTTTTGCTGTTATAGAGCTTAGGCCAGAGTTTTTTGTAAATGTTTTTATAGCAGATTATGAGGAAGCTTTCCTTCCCTTTGCAGTAAGAGCCTTGAGGATATTTGCCATTTCCTATCTTATCATGGGCTTTAATATCATAAATGCAGGCTATATGACCTCAGTAAAGAAACCTCGCTATGACTTCTATATAACTATGGTAAGAGGTTACGTCCTAATGGCAATTTTAGTCTACGCCTTACCTCTTGCCTTAGGAAAAGAGATAATCTGGCATGTAGCGACTATAACAGAGCTTGTAACTATGATTTTTTCTATATTCTTGGTCAGAGATGAGATAAAGGAAATCCATAAGCTAGAAAGAATTCGTGACAAGCATATCAAGAAAAAATACCAATAAAAGAAGAGTGTTCACAGGAGAAATCCATGAACACTCTTTTTCTTGTGAGGACTATCTTGCATCGACGTCCTTATATTTTTCATCTTCGTCGAATTTCTTTACTGCATAGGAGCAGATAGGAAGAATCTTCTTATTATTTTTCCTACTAGCAGAAACCACTTGGTCTAAGAGCTTTCCGGCAAGGCCTTGACCGCCGTATTTTTTATCTACAACTGTGTGAGTTATCTTCCATAGGCTGCCATCTTCTTCATATTGGCAAAATCCGACCTTTTTTCCTTCGTCTATAGCCTGGGCTTCTTTTTCTTCTTTATTAAAAATAATTTTCATATTATCACCTCACATATTTCTTACCCAATTGTTGAAATTTTAATAAAGGCTTCGCTTATGCTACTTTGAAAACCAGTGGAAAATTTAGTATAGTAAGGTCAAAGTGAGGTATTATGGAAAAAGAAAAAGCGTTTTTATATATAGATACAAATTTCTCAAATGACGAGGCCCTTATGCTCGATATGGCCTTTAGATCCTTTAACTTCGAGCTAGTAGGGCTTTCATCAATCAGAAGTCAAATGACAGCAGAAGCTGGAGCAGATAATATCCTAGGCCTTAATGAAAGTCACGAGCTCTTCCTTCCTATAGCAAAGGGCTATGAGGAAAATCTCAAGGAAGATAAAATGGCAACTAAAGCAGGAGACATCTTCCACTATAACAATCACAAGGATTATCTGGAAGAAATGGATGTAGAAGATCAGATCTATGACATAGCTCAAGATTGTGGCAAGATTGATATCATCGCTACAGGCCCCCTAACTAATATAGCAAGGGCCCTAGACAAATACGAGGACCTAGAAGATTATATATCCCATATCTTTATAAGCGGGGGCAATCTCTATGGGACTGACTTTAATTTTAAGGAAGATCCTCGGGCCATAAACAAAATCCTAAATTCATCTATCGATATCTTTATCCTAGCCAAAAACCTAGCAGATGGGATAGAAGTAACAGATTCCTTCCTAGAATCTCTTTATAGAGATAATAAAAACAAAGAGATTATAGAAAGACTTAAGGATGATAAGGATAAGAGATTCCTATACGGCCCCCTCCTACTTTACCTAGTAGAAAAGCCAGAAGCCTTTATTTTTGAAGAAACAGGCGTTAAGGTAGACGATGAAGAAAATGTTGGGGAGATGATTAGGGTTAATTCGAGAAGAAAGGTATATCTAGCCAACAGAGTAAATGAAGAAAGCTTCTTAGAATATATCGAAGGCAAATTATGCAAATAAAAAAACCGGGAGCAAGGATCATAAAAACTGGCCTTGCCCTATTTCTATCAATGATTCTTTCAAGTCTAAGAGTAAGTGGCCTACCCTTTTATAGTGGGATTGCAGCGATAATTTGCATGCAACAAGACGTAGCTTCGACTTTCGTAAAGGGAATCAACAGGGCGATTGGAACTATAATCGGAGGACTAACAGGACTAGTCTATTTACTATACATAGGAGGTGCTAAACTCCCTCAGCCAGTAAACATTCTTCTTCTTTCAATAGTCGTAACTATTCTTATCTGGATACTTGCAAGCTTTGAGAGAAACCTTGCCATAACCATTGCGGCAATTGTATTCTTATCAGTTACTATCAACCACGCTCATGATGCGGCAGGACCTGTCGCCTTTGCCTTAAATAGGATAATCGACACCATAATAGGAATATTTACAGCCCTATTTGTAAATTGGCTAGATTTTAAATTTAGAAAAGGAGAAAGCCATGGCTAAAATATCAACAATAAAAAGACCGGGCCTTAGGATAATAAAAACAGTCCTCGCCGTATTTCTTTCCATGGTAATATCAGAACTAAGACCAGGAGAAGGCCTTCCAATAAATTCTTCCATAGCGGCGATAATCTCTATGCAGACCAACCTAGTAGATACGAAAGATATAGGGATAAACAGGGTAATAGGAACAATCCTTGGAGGTATTATAGGACTAATCTATCTAATAGTGATCCCAGATTTCAAGGAGCCCTACATCCTAGACTTCTTCCTAATGAGCCTAATAGTAGGCCTAATAATATGGATCATGGCCCACCTAAAACGCTACAACGCCCTAACCATAATGGCCATAGTATTCCTATCAATCACATTAGATAACGTAAACCAAACAACAGACCTCCCAGTCCTTTTCGCCTTCAACAGAACCCTAGATACACTGATAGGAGTAGTAATCTCAATAATAATAAACGGAGCGGAAATTTCTTATAGGAAAAGAAAGTTTCTTAAGAAAAATGGGATAGACAAATGGGAGAGATAGATATTTTTTTATTAAAATATCTTTGGCTAAAAATATTTAGTATAGAGTTATCTGAACAATTTAGTTAATATAATAATTGAGTTAATATCTTCGTTCTCTAGGGGACAGACTAAGGAGTCTGTAAATTATTTAAAATAGTTTATATTAAAATTTTTAGGAATAATATATCTGGGTAATTAAAATTCATTTCTTATGAAGGTGTCCCTTCGAACCTCTGGGAGACAACCTCTTGGGGCTTTCCGCATGCCCCATCCGGTTTTCTCCCAGGCCCTCTTTTCCACTCAACCCCGCGGGCGGCCTCGGCAGGGGCCAATAAAAGGAAGAAGTTCGCTCCGCGAATTCCTCTTAAGTATTGGGGCAGGCTTTCATATAGAAAGCCTTATTGAAACAATATGTAGGCTTGCATAGGCAAGCCTATTTTAGTATAAATAAATAAAACATGATACGCTTTGCCAAGCAAAGCTTACAGCTTCCATTACTCATATACGAGTAGCATGTATAATCAGAGTGAGCGTTAAGAAAATTTATCTGTTTTAGCGTAGCGAGTTATAAATTTTTAGCGAATGATGATTAGGAATCCCTAGCTTAATAACAAACTAAAACGAAGAAGTTCTGCCTACCAAAAAAGATTGGCGTTAGCCAATCAACAAATTCCGCACTCCGCTTAAGGAGCAGAGGGGGTGAGGGGAAAAGGGGTTCTAGGGGAAAGACTGGAGGGGGCCTCTGCCGCCCCCTTAGGCTGTCCCCTAGGGAACGAAGATGATATCTTAATTAAGAAAAACACTTTAATAAAAAGAAATACTCATATCGCAATCTTTATTAAATTTTTTAAATATATCCATTTATTCCTTGAGTTTCGAAGGGTCCAACCCTGCATAAAGAAATTTTCTAATATATAGAAATACTAATCTAAAATATTTTAGTCAAAGATATTTTTAAAAATATCTCTCCTTCCCATTGTCCAGTAACTTCTCAATCGCATAGCCAACCCCAGAGTTTAAGTTGGATTTTGTTATGAAGTCAGCGTGGACTTTGAGTTCTTCAACGGCATTACCCATAGCTACGGCAAAGCCTGCTTTTTCTAGCATGGGGATGTCGTTTTTTTCGTTTCCTATTGCCATGACTTCACTCATATCAAGGCCCAGTTTTTCTATCATTTGGCCTATGGCGTAGCCCTTGTTTGTGTTTTTGTTCATCACCTCTATTAGGAAGGGTGCAGTTTGGACTGGGTAGTAGTTTTCTTTTAAGGCTTTTGGCATATTTTTGATAAAGCGGCTGATTTCGCTTGAGGATCCTAGGATAAGAAATCTTCCGAAGTCTTTATCTTTTGGCCAATCCTCGTAGGCTACTGTTTTTATTGGGAGTTTGTTTATTCTAGCGTCCATTTTTGTATAGAAGTTTGGATTTTTGTGCCTGGTGTAAAATCCTTCATCATCCATACTAGATAATTCTAGCTTAAAGCCTTCAAGCATTTGATCTATGACAAAGAGGTCTTTGGGTCTTTGGTAAGTTCCAAACATTGGTTTTCTCGTGAAGTTATCATAGATATATGAGCCATTTTGACATATTGTAAAGTGTCCCTTTTGGGCTAGGTCTAATTCTTCTATAAGGTGGATCATGCTGTGGAAGGGTCTGCCGCTAACTAGTGCAATGTGAATGCCTTCCTTCTTTGCTTTTTTGATAGCTTCTTTATTCTTTTTTGTTAATCTTTTAAGTGGGGTTACTAATGTTCCGTCCACATCTATTGTTATTAATTTAATCATAAAATCATTATACTCTATAAAAATTATTAATTTTGCTCATTTTGGGTATATATTATTATGGAAAGACAAAAGGAGGAATTATTTTGATTATTGGAATACCTAAAGAATTAAAAGATCAAGAATCCAGAGTGGCAATCATTCCTGGAGCTTGTACAGAACTAACTAAATCAGGAAACAAAGTTATTATAGAATCTGGAGCAGGACTTGCGTCTGGAATCAGCGATGAAGATTATAAAGAAGCTGGAGCAGAAATTGTAGATTCAGCTGCAGAAGTTTGGGAAAATGCAGATATTATCTATAAGGTTAAGGAACCACTAGAAGAAGAATATAAGTACTTTAGAGAAGGTCTTATAATCTATACCTACCTTCACCTTGCAAGCAATCCTGAGCTTACAGATGCTCTAATTGATAACAAGGTTACAGGAATTGGTTTCGAGACAGTTCAACTTGACGGCAAGCTACCTCTTCTACAACCAATGTCTGAGATTGCAGGTAGAATGGCTGTTCAAGAGGGAGCACAATATCTTACAAAACCAAATGGTGGACGTGGAATCCTCCTTCAAGGTGTACCAGGAGTTCGTCCAGCTAACGTTGTAATCGTAGGAGCAGGTACTGTAGGAACAGCTGCAACAAGAATAGCTGTAGGTATGGGAGCTAGAGTTACAGTTCTTGATGTTAATATCGACGCCCTAACTCAACTTCACAACATCTTCCCAGATAAGATCGAAACCCTATATTCTAACCCACTAAATATAGAAGAAGCTGTTAAAAATGCAGACCTCGTAATATCTACAGTCCTAATCCCAGGTGCTCGTGCGCCACAACTAATCAAAGAAGATATGGTTAAACAAATGAAGGAAGGATCTGTAATAGTGGACGTGGCTATAGACCAAGGTGGTTCAACTGACCTAACAAAGGGAAGACCAACAAGCCACACCAACCCAACCTTTGTTGAACACGGTGTAATCCACTACGCAGTAGCCAACATCCCAGGTGCAGTAGCTATGACTTCAACCTACGCTCTATCAAATGCAACAACCAGATACGCCAAGGCCCTAGCAGATCTTGGAGTAAAGGGAGCATGTGAGAGATTCCCTGAGCTAATCAAAGGAATCAATACCTACGATGGTTATGTAACTTATGAACCAGTAGCTAAGGATACTGATCACGAGTACAAAGAGCTAGATATAGCTGAATAACATAATGATTTAAACTACCAAGCCAGACTTTAATAGGAGGCCTGGTAGTTTTTTTATTAAAATTAAGTTTTGCCTTATCTACTTATTTATTAGCAATTAAGGAAGAAATTGGTCTGGTCCTATAGTTTTACCTTAGGATGTAAAGATGTTATAATATATTTATGGAAATAAATAAAAAGCGATATAAGGACCTAGATTCATTTTTCAAAAGAAAATTTCATAAGAAGGTAATTAAGCTTCCCTTAGATGGCGGATTTACTTGTCCTAATAGGGACGGGTCTCTTTCTTCTCTAGGTTGTATCTATTGCTCCGATACTGGCTCAGGCGAGTGGACTTTTAGAGAGAAGGGAAGCATTTCTCGTCAAATTTCCTATCAGAAAAAGCTTTTGTCAAAGCCTGGCAGGGACGAGGCCTATATAGCCTATTTTCAAAACTTCACCAATACTTACGGGGATGTGGATAAGATGAGAGAGATGTTTTATGAAGCCATTTCTCAAGAAGATATAGTAGGTATTTTTATAGCTACTAGGGCTGATTGCTTAGAAGATGAGGTCTTGGAGCTTCTAGATAAGCTTAATCACAAGACCTTCCTCGTAGTGGAGCTTGGCATGCAAAGTGTAAATGAAAAGACGATTTCTCTTATAAATAGGGGATATAGTCACGAGGAATTTGATAAAGGTTTATTAAAGCTCAAGAATTTGGGCATAAATATATTAGTCCATATTATTGTAGGTCTTCCTTACGAGGACATGGTAGATTATCTGGCAGATATTTCCTATATTAATGCTAGAAAGATTTGGGGAGTCAAGATTCACAATCTCTATGTAGAAAAGGGGACCAGGCTTTTAGATTTCTACGAGAAGGAAAATATAGCCTACAGGATGGATAAGGATTCATATGTAGAAATAGTAGTAGCTATGCTTAGAAGACTTGATCCTGGTGTAGTTATTAATAGGCTCACAGGAGATGGGTTAAGGGAGATAATCGCCTTTCCCTTATGGTCTAAGAATAAGGCGAAGATTTTGGCTACAATTGATAGAGTGATGAAAGTAAAAGATTATAGACAGGGGGATTTATGGAAAGAAAATTAGCTAGCAAGTTTTATATAAACTCATTGGAAGAAGATATTTATCAAAATAGACAAAAGACTCTGCTACTCGTAGTAGACGAGCAACCAAAGCTAATGAAGACTATGGAAAATGGAGAGAAGACTGTAACAAACACCCTAACTCTCCTTAAGGCCTTTAAGGAATATGATATGAATTATCTGGCTACAGAGCAATATCCAAAGGGACTTGGTAGGAGTGATGACAGGCTTTTGGAATTAATCGAAGAGGATAAGATCTTTGCTAAGTCTCTTTTTGATGCAGCTATCCCAGAAGTAGTAGATTTTATTGAGAAGAAAGATATTAAGAAGGTCCTTGTAGTCGGAGCAGAAGGACACGTTTGTATCTACCAAACTGTAAGGAGCCTCCTCGATATGGGGCTTGAAGTCTTCCTAGTAGAAGATGCAGTATCTTCCTTTACAGAAGAGCTTAAGGCGACAGCCCTAACAAGCCTCGGGCAAATGGGCGCAGTTCTTGTAAATACTGAGATGGTCTTATTCGATATAGCAAGAGACTCAAAGGATCCTCACTTTAAGTTTATTTCAAATTTGGTTAAGAGCTTAAGATAATATATTTTTACTGGGTCTTCTTATATATTGTAGAAAAGTTTTGTGATAAGTATCCATTAATGATATAATTTATACAAAAGGAGGCTCTATGAAAAGAGAATACAAATTATCATCTATAGTTATAATTCAATTTATAGGAATTCTAGTTGCTCTTATAACTAGCACCTTATTTGATTATATAAGCAAGGATTCAACTGTTTTGAGCATAATTGCAGGACTTATTACATCTCTAATTTCTCTTTTGTTTCAATTTGCCATAGCTAGTGGTCTTATTAGAAACAGGATGGGATCAGTTGGAGAGTACCTTAATCAAGTAAATCTCATTACAGGAAGGATTATCCTAATAAACATTATAGTATCTCTTATAGTTAGCTTGTTTACTATAACCATTGGGCTTTTGGGCGGAGGAGTAGTCTTTGCCCAAAGTATAATAGCTAATGGTATAGGAAAAAGCCTTGGAATGATACTTACTGTTATCTTAGTTGCTATCGCATCATTAATTTTTTCAATTCTTATAACTTACGCTAACTTTTATCTTGCAGATAAGCTTGTAGGTAGTGAGAGAAAGGAAAGTCTTGGGACATCAATAAGAAATATATTTAAGCTTGGTAAGGATCTTTTTGGAAAGACTATCATGGTTTATTTAAAATATTTCATAATTCCTATCGTTATAGTTATTGTCCTTATAGTACTAATGATGACATGGGGTGGAAATGATGCTGGAATGGGCAAAATCCTTATTATAAGCATCCTATCCCTTCTAGCTGTAGTCTATGGGGTATTTGCAACAGCGATAGTCCTTGCGAGATTATCTGATAACTATCTGGACTATGTTGAAGAAAACGAAATTTAAGAAGTAACAAGACGAGCTGTTATGACTAGGCTCAAGGTTAGAGTGGGATCTAATCAAGAAGGCTAGTTATTAAGCTCGTCTTTTACTGTGGATATTTAATTGATTTGAGGGGCCTTTCCCTCTTTTCTTAACTTTTCTAATTGGCTAAGGGCAAAGGCTTGAGCTTTCTTTGGTGCCTTGGCCATTTTTTTCATCTTAGTCTTGCCAAATATATTGGTGTAAGACCCATCTGCCCAGAAGATATTTCTCTTAAGAAGGGCTGTGACTAGGGCAAAGATTGGGTTTAGGAGATTGACAAAGGCAAAAGGGAAAAAGCTTAGGGGGCTTACTCCAAGAGTCTTCATCTGATAGGCTCCACAGGCCGTCCACGGAAACATAACTGCCCAAAGAGTACCTGCATCTTCAAGGGTCCTTGAAAGCATATTACGAGAAAGACCTAGCTCATCGTATTTATCCTCATACAAAGGAGCAGGGACTCCAATTCCCAGGAACTGATCACACATAGTGGCATCACAGAAAATTGATGTAAGCATTGTAAGAAAAACAAGGCCTCCTACTGAATTGATCTTCTCCTTAAGGTGAGCGAATAGTCTTTCGATAATCCCAGCTCGCTCCAAGGATCCACCGAAGGATACTGCAAGGAGGATGAGATTGACCGTCCACATTTGATTATCCATACCACCCTTGGAAAGGGCCATATCCACGAACTCATTGCCTGTTTCTATGTCTGGGCCGTAGTGGAGAATGGCGAAAATTTCTGCGAGACTTCTTTGTTTTTGAAAGATCATAGAAAATACTAGACCAACAAATACAGAAATCATAACACCAGCAAGGCCTTCAATCCTTAGGACACAGACAAGGACAATCAAAAGGATTGGCAAAAGAACTAGGGGATTTAAGTTAAAATTGCTAGCGAGAGCAGACTTAATTCCTTCGGCAATATTTGGATCGTAGTTTGTAACATCAATCCTAAAAGAAATGAAACTATAAAGGATAAGAGCTATCAAAAAGACTGGTCCTGTTGTAGAAACCATAGCAGTAACGTGGTCGAAAAGCCCAGTTTTTGCCACTCCTGCAGCAAGGTTTGTGGTATCTGATAGGGGAGAGAACTTATCTCCTATGTAGGCACCAGAGATTACCATACCTGCAGTTATGGCAGGGCTAATGCCAAGGCCTTGACCTATAGTCATAAAGGCTATACCAATAGTCGCTGTAGCAGTCCAAGAAGACCCACAAGCAAGACCAACTAGGGCCGTAATGATACAACCTATTGGAAGGAAGAGCTTAGGGCTAAGGAAGGTCAAACCATAATAGATAAGGGCAGGGATAGTTCCTGAAATCATAAAGGAAGAAATCAAAAGGCCAACAGTTAGAAGAATCAAAATTGCATCAAGAGTTGTCCTAATTCGCTCGATCATCCCATCGACCATTTCCCTAAAACTTCTCCCACAAACAAGTCCTACAAGGCTTGCTACAATAATTCCTATAATAAGAGGAAGGTGGGCAGCATCGTAAATATTTTCTCCGCCTTCCTTGGCGAAGGCAAAGACATAAATCATCAACGATATCATAGTAATAATAGGTAAAATCGCCTCAAACAAAGAGGGCAGCCTATAAGTTTTTTTCATAATAAGTCCTCCATAAAACATATTAGCGTGATAAATTAACTAAGTATATCCTACATCAGATTGATAAATTTGTCAACATATAATTTCGTATAATAATTAGTTATCAAGATAAATTAAAATATACTAGGATTATAAATTTTATTTCCGAACTTACTCTTAAGGAAGATATTGAATTATTTTCTACTTGTTATAAAATATGAGTAAAAGTTGTTATT